>Ga0123352_10007072_pt1 | contig 17261 bp, 11 predicted proteins | sample TergutLab28metaG_FD_89700 | JGI IMG/M metagenome (GOLD analysis project Ga0123352, IMG submission 89700) | Labiotermes labralis P1 segment gut microbial communities from Petit-Saut dam, French Guiana - Lab288 P1 | ecosystem: Host-associated > Arthropoda: Insects > Digestive system > Gut ... | reverse complement strand
TAATATAATATAATATAATATAATATAATATAATATAATATAATATAATATAATATAATATAATATAATATAATATAATATAATATAATATAATATAATATAATATAATATAATAGCTACATGTAAATGAAAAGCAGATAAGTGAATGCGTTTCGTCCAAGTAAACTTACGATTTATATATGATTTTTATGCATACGTATTTGAGGCGAACAGATTCCGCCATCTCAGCCAAAAAATAGTGAAATTGTCAATCTAATTTTTTGTTGTATATTACGTTAACATAACGACAGTCAGAGCTTACTTCCGTCATGTTGTCCATATTAATCATACTTCAGAAAATGTGAGTACTGGAACCACAGTAATGCTGATAAAAATTGAAATCAACATTCTCACAAGAATATTAAGTAAATTGTAACATTACTTTAGTTTACATTGCCTTACTTTTCAGTATGTATTATTTCCCTGAATCCATTCTGTTCGAGGACAAACTTAGGTAAGTTCCGTTACCAGAGGTTGGCTTAGAAAGATGCTGGTATGGGAATTACCCTTATACCACAGGTTTATCATGCTTTCCGCGTCCCTTTCGAAAGGATTGTGGTAATGAACGTCTTTGAGGTTCTGAATATTCCAAATCCTTCTCAGTGTTTCAAATGGGTGCTTTTATGGGATTTACCCAAATAAGGAGACTCCCATTGTGATGGTGGTTTGTCCATATTCCTGTTTTGGAGATTGCGAATATTGTTCCTGGAACATAAGCTGGAAATACTGACAAATTATTTAAGGCGCTTCTCAGTCTGCAATAATTTAAATTTGAAATAGCCTCATTATTTTAAATACACGTTATATGGTTTGCACTTGGTGAAATAATTAATAATTTTTCCTCTGCATGTATTGAGGAAAACCACGAAGATCATTCAGAAACTTTGAGTTTGAAGGAATATGCATTGAACAAGAAGCATAATTATTTGCTGCTGTTACCTGCACATAAGCAAGACTATGAAAATGGATTTTCTGATAAAATTTAATTATGTGTTTTGTGCAGGTTCGCTCATTATTTATGTTATATTTTAATAAAAACACTGAGGTTGTGGCAACATTGTCCACGTGCAACAGAACCATTTTACAAAGAAGTATGTTAACAGGGCCAATTCAGAAAATGAAGAAACACGGAAGGGAGAAAGAAAGATAGAAAGAAAAATGGACAGGTTACTGTGAAAATCACATTATTCGGATCTTAATAATACCCGCATTGCCTGTCATCTATTCCACGTGGACACTCATCCGTTATGACGTATAGTAATGAAGTTCTGTATTTTCTAAAAGATAATTACGTACAATTACCATTTTCTAGAATGCACCGACATGTGTTTCGGTATCAGAGAAAACACTTACCCTAATCGATACTACAAAATGATTTCTATCACAGCCACGTAATTCAGAAATTGATTTTTACGTTGTAGAATGTGAACTGAAGTAGCTACGTGACAGTTAATGGTCTTTTGAGGTGATTTTTTCGCATAGATTTTAATTGTCTATTAGTTTACTTAATCTGTCGTGCTTCTGTTTCTGTTTTGCCTGATGTTACAATACTAAAGCTATTTGTTCGGATTGCCGCAAAATAAAACACAATGATTTGGGCGTAATTAATTACACGTCACCTGGTAACGAGGACCCTTTCAGGTCCAGCAGGCTGAAACTTTTTATTTAACAACACCATTAGAGCGGCCATTGTCAGGATGAATTAGTACTAGAGTTATGCACAATTCGTCTGGCGGTTAGTTGCGTGGCTTTGAGCTGGGGAATACAAAGAGCAAGAGCACAGGATGATTTATTGTTTCGACTGAACACAATATTGTCTTATAGTCTCTCTATTTTAAGTTAAACAAACTGCTGTGGGAGAGGAGAAAAGTAAGTGGCTACTGCATAATTTATGTTACTGTATTAAGCGTATTGTTGACGTACTCCGTGATGCACAGGATAATTTGAGGAGCTGAAACGCTCAACTGGCCATAGAATTCGCCGAATTTTATGACACCCAAATTGTCATTACTGTGTTAAAAATAACAATCATTCTGCATATTGAAACATTTTAATATGCTAAGATTCTGCGTATCTTACAACGAGATCTAATACAGTAGTAAAAGTTTAAAACATAAATTCTACACTGTTTTTATTGAATGTATTTAATGTAATATGCGGCCACGTCACTGCCTTTTATTTTAAATTTCTCTGATTCTCTCTTAATAAATCTGGACCATCGGTATGGTAACATTTTTGTATATGTTTCTTCAGCCAAATACCAGTAGCGCACCTGCCCATGTGCCTTCTAATATCATTCGCCACTATATAATCCATGAAACCGAGACAAAATTGGTTATTGAATACCTCCATGTGTGTTGCAGTCAGTAGAGTTACAAGGAAAGGGGCTGAAGAAGAGAGAGTTTTTTTATTCTCCTCAGGAGAACACCGGTTCTGCGGCTCACCCACTCTCATAAAAATTTGGTGGCCGGAGCTATTTCACCGGTGGTTGAGCTGCCAAAGCGTGAAGCTAACAACTCTCCTTCATATACTGTCGAGGCTAAGAATAACTGCAACTATGATTCTACTGCCTCATACAGCTTCACATCTTACACCAGGGACAATGTGGCCTTTGTGTTGTTATCGATGGTACATTATTGAGGTTAAATATGTTTTATTTTCCATTCTTTTGTTTTCCTTTAAAACACACACGTTTCGGGAAGTAGTTCTCCCTTTTTTATCGGATTAAATACCGAAAATATGATCCAACAAATACATCCAACAGAGCAAGTCCAACAATTTTTATTCTTTTGAATTTGATGTTTGTGTGACCGTGCATCACTGATACAATAATATAAACAGCCAATTAGATGCAACAATAACAAATTTTATTGATAATTACAATCAGCTCAACATGTTTCGGGCGATAATTTCGCCCACCCTCAGGAGCACTAGACTGTGTCTACAGCTTGTGGTATAATGCACCGGTGATGCTACCTGCAGGCAGCATCACCGGTGCATTATACCACACGCTGTAAAGCTCCTGAGGATGGGCGAAATTATCGCCCGAAATATGTTGGGCTGATTGTAATTATCAATAAATTTTGTTATTGTTGCATCTATTTAATTTTTATTCTGTCCATTGCACCGAGTCTTTTTATTCAATAAAATAAATGTACTCAAAATCCTTATCACCAGTTCATTTTATTTGAATATTTATAGTGGGAAAGCAAGCTGTTTAGATTCTGATTACTAATTACCGTCAGAATTTTTGTGTACCAGGAAGTTATTTTGGACTTCAAAATTTGATGTGGCAATTTAAAACGCCCTATTTTTAGACGGCTTTGAAAATATTATAAAAACAGGCATACTTACAGCTGAAATGTTGCGTGAAATAGCTTTCATGAAACATGTAGCACAAAGTGTGAAGACGTACTTCAGTCACAATGTATGTCACTTTAATATAGAAGATAATAGTTTTATATAATTTCGCTGATGATTCTTAGTTGTTATCGAAATATTTTTGTTTCGTAATATAAGTCAATAACAAATGAATTATGTGTGTAAAAGGTGGATACGATTTTGCGTATTGAAAATATGTCGAATATGACTCTTCTTATTGAAATTAAATAAAGTTTTATATTTTGCCTGTAAGCGTCAGCAGAACCGAGCACTGGAACGGAGAATCTTGTGAATAAATGCAGGAGACAACGGAAGATGTAAAATATGTCACCTTATCCGGGGTGTTTATTGTTAGAAGAATAAGTAGGGGTGTGTTAACTGTATTTTATGCAAGCATAGACTGATCCAGAGAACAAACTCAATTATGTGATAATTACATATGTCGGGCTGTAATTACTCCACTTACTGCCTTCATCACGTACCGATTAAAGTGAAACGTCTCCGTAGAACCGCGAGTGTCTTGTATTTACATCATATTTAATAGGATTAAATTAAGTAGTCTAATGAGCAATTTAGCTTGGCTAGAATTTGCTTCCATTAATCTCTTACTGTTTAATTAACGTAGAAAATACAGCGGTGTTTTTATTGTGAATCATGGAAGTGGGCACCAAGAGAAGATACAATACCGTGCTACTGTCTACTGTACACGCTCTAACAGCTGGATACGTAATCTCTCTGGCATTTTCTCCTCCTGAGCTTAATAGACACTGCATAACATTTGATATGTTAACAGCGATAAATTTTATTGTGTTCTTCTGGCTTTAGACATGGGGCAGTCTGGTAAATTTTTAGAAACATTCCGGAGAAGAACACTGTTCGCATTTTAGGGTTAGAATTCATTAAAAAGCGATAGATTACACCCAACGGAATCGGTGGAACGCACCTAAAAGAACAGAAAATATTACACAGATATAATATTTATAGGTCTGAAATTCGTAGTTTCGTTTTCGCCATTCCTTCGCCTTTCGCTCAGAATATTCTGCGTCATTATTCACTATCAGAGCTTCGTTATACAATCGTGTTCGATTCCCGGTAGCAGCATACAATCCCCCCCCCCTCCCGTGCAACATCTAAAGCAGCTGACATAACCTGGAATAAAAAGCCTGGCCCATGAAGCATCAAGGTAAAGAAATCGTGGAGTTAAAACCTCCACGGTGCATACATCTTTATGATGTGATTCTTGAGCACAATTACTTCATTTTTTACTTGTTTCAAGATCAGAACGTTGAAAATATACCTACGGATAATACCTATCTGTGACTATGACAACTAGGGCAACTAGGATCTTTTTGTTTGGAAAAGAGATTTGATACACTAAAGAAAAGCGAGGGAAATTGACAGCAGTTTCACCACTGACTATTGAATGTATTCGAATGTTTTCTTTAAAATATTTTCGGCTATATATGTTTTTCGTTTTGTATATTTGCAATAAGACTATGAATTTAATCAATTAAATTTCATTTAAGTTTATGAATTTAAATTCTCACGTCATGCCAGCAGAATGGGGCTATTGATAAGGTGACGAACTTCGAAATTAAAGTTTTCACAAAACAATTTTTTTATTAATTACTTATCTGAAAATTATATATATGCCGATCCCGGTCTAAGGTTTGGATCTGCAGCCTATAGCTTGATGAGATCGTGGGTTGGAATCTCGCCTGGGGCACGGAAGTCTGTTTCTTATAAGTGTTGTTTGTTGTCTCGTGTCGGTCTCTGCGAGGGGCTGATCGCTCGTAAAAAAATAAAAATTCTGAAATTGCGAAAAGTTTAAAATATTTCTCAAAATATCACGCAAGTTTTGTCCGGCAATTTGCAATACTGGAGGAGTCTCCGTGGGCTGACAACTACTTCGCTGATTTGTTTTGATCATTAAGTATTTAAAAGCTATGCTTGTTTGTATAGTGCCTTCGTTGCGCATTTTGACGGGTCGCAAGGAGAATATGATTAAATTTTAATGGTTCGTCTACGGATAAATATAAATATAAATTATTCAGTTCAATCCTGCTTTTTGTTTAGAAGGTTCTGAATGCAAATTCTGGCCTGAAGGTAGGCTACCTTGTCTTATTTTCTTTAGTTACGAACACCTCCCTCCCCCAAGGAAGATGGCTGTGTAGTATTTCAAATCAGGCCTCTCACCCATTCTCCCTTCTAATTATTTTCTCAATAATTACTATAGCTTTCGACACTGCATATCCTTAGCTTTTTACGCGAATAGTTCAAGATTCAGATAGTTGTAAAGGACCTAAAACTAATTTCCAATATATCCTTCTAGTACGTGAAGATTATTAAGATATTTTTATCGCGGTTCTATTGCACCCTTATCTTCATAGCACGAAGCGTTACATAATATAATTATAATTTACATAAATCTGGTTACTTTGAGAGAATGTAATTAGAATTCGAATGTGCCTTGAGCTATACAATACGCCCTCTAAATTGTTTATGACGTGTTTCTTCCAATGGTGGGGATTATCGGATTGGGCGTGTAAAGAATCAGTCGTTTTGAATGGCATCTCATTAGAGTTAGGATGCAAATAAGAAGTATCATATGAAAACCAAGCATAAAGATTTTCTATATTAAGAAAAGACCCTAACAGTTCCCCGAATATGGGGCATGAGTTCGAGTCATTAACAAGTAGTTTTTTTGGTTTAGAGAATTTAAAATCTCTTCAAAAAGTTAAAAGCTCTCCTGATGAAAAACAAATATAATACGAAAAGGCGAATAAGCAGGAAATTGGACCGTGTTTGTATCAGAAACACAGTTTACGTACGAAATAACACAATAACCTCATGTTTATATTTTTCCTAATAAAAGATTATTGAAATTTCACTTAACGCCTAAAATTCTGTAATATATATATATATATATATATATATATATATATTGTGGTAGTCGTGTATGTCTTGCATGTATTTATTAGTATGTGGACTTAACAGTCACATGAAATAAGGTTTACTTTCATTTCGTGTTGATAATTATATGATAGTTCTAAAGCACAGCTATCTATATTTAAAGAAATATATATTTCATATACATATATTCTTTCGTGACTGGAGTCAAATCTCTGGACAAGTGATTTAGGAGTGAGCTGTTTCTCACGCAGTAAGAAGCGAAACATGACGTACATGCTGCGCAGTAAAATATCTTACATATATGTGGTGTGCTGGAACATAGCCCACATTATTGTGGTTTAATCGCTATTAACTTGGCTGCCGGTACCGCTCACAGAATGGCGCTGTAGGCTGTGCACTTTCAAGGCTTCACAAGCAACCCTCTCCACATTTCTACGTTACAAACTTTTTGTTATTTTGGAATTTAGGGATTATCGAAAAGAATACACACAACACAACATTAATTTCCTTTATACCCTTCCTAAATTACACTTAATTTAAGCATTATTTCAAAATTAATTTCGTATTATATATGTAAAACATTGGCTGTCCTATACAATGGTTAATGCTGTGTAAAGAAGAAACAGTTCATTCTTATGAAGATCATGTGACAAGCATAATGTTTGTGGGTAAGTGTTGGAGCTTTGGAAATTAGAACAGGTGACCATATTTCATCATCATCATCATCATCATCATCATCATCTTCCTCCATAGATTAGGTCGTTTGACCTGTTCCGGCATTTTGAGGGCTCAAAAATGCGTAACCCTAGCAAATGTTTAATTTTCTGTTCTTATTGGCGTGTGATTTAATATAGATTTCATATCATGATACATATATTTATATTCATAATTTTTAAAGCCTTGTTTACATTGAAAACCGAATCCACGGGGAAAAAATTATGTAAATCTTTCAATCCCTACGTTGCAATCCCGAAACAGTCTTGTCTAAAACGTCGCACGGGTTACATTAAATTCTGCAGCGGTCCTTCTCATCTTTCTGTGACAAAATGAAATAGGTTTAGTGTTTTTTGTTTGGACAGTAGAGAAAGAGAATGACCGGAATTAGCAGGCGAGTTGTAATCGGGTGGTTGCAGAGTTAGCTGCGGGTTTGGCTGAGAGGTGAGAGAAGCTGAACAAGTGGTATGGGCAATCCAGCCAAATTGAATTTCGCGCATGCGCTGGCATACAGCATCAATGATTGCTTCTGAAGGACCAAAGCCAGGCCGGCAACATTGGTTTAGGAAAAGGGATGGTGGTGGCAGTGGCGAATCTACATAGGGTTGTGTCTTTTAAACTGCAGAATCTTATGTTGCAGGAAGCATCTGTATAGAATTTTATGTTTCATCAGCCCATCCAGGTGAAATGCGACAAAGAAACTTTAAATTAACGCATGGACGCTTTATTCCCCATAACGTTACCTGCCCCTCTACCATATTAATTACTTAACCTTTTTAAAAGCGAACAGAAACCCATCTATCGATGAATTAGAGGGGGTTAAGTAGCAGCACACCGAAACTGAAATAAATCTTTTACTTCGAATTCAATGTTCATAGTGTATCGAAGTTGTGTTGCCCCAGCACTGAACTATCCCATTCAGTTGATATTACGTTTCATAAATCTTAGCTTAGTAACTGACGTCAACCGACGTGCAGTGTTGTACCAAATTCGAACAGGTCCCAAAATTAGCATTATTTCCAAGACGGGGCAGCAATAAAAATAATGAACATTTTTTATTTATGCCTTAGAAAGCTCTAACATGTCTAATGTCTTCGAATTCCACCTGAAGTACAATCATAAATCTAGGAATTTATGTTTAGATGGGAGTCATGACAGGGACAGATTTCCTGCCGAAACATCGGCAAAATATTTTTAAAATATTTCATTAAGGAAACGAAAAACAAAGAGATTAATTTTATTTCTGTCTAATATAGAATTGATTATTAATTTCAGGTTCATGAACTAAAAAATATTCAGAAAGTGGTTTGTATCAAAATTTTGAAACGTCGAATATGTCAGAAATTTATCTACGCCTAGCTCTCACTGCCGCAAAATATTCCAAACATAAACTGAAAGACAGTCACAATTCCTACTCCTTATTTCCATGCTAGTGGTTAAACAGCTGTACATGGCTGTCAAAAAGGTAGTACTCCTGTATAAGGATATCCAGTTTTCTAATTTAGGCCCGAATACCCATGCCTTAATTAAATTTTTGTGGTCTGTCGCTTGTACTATGCAAATTCCGGGTCATTAAGTACAAATAATTGGGCCACTGCCACATTTTTATGTATTTTTTATTCACTGTTTACTATTAATTCAGACAATCGAGGCTGTATAGTGTTATTTGCTTACAGTGTCGTTAAATAAACCACAAATTAATAACATGCCAGCTAAATACGTTTCTTGTCACAAAGCCAATCAGTGTCCTCATATTGGGAATGGAAGATAGGTCCTTAAACTGTTGAGGGTGACTGTGAATACAATAAAAAATAGCTGTCTTGATATCCCGGCCAGGGGTAGTCTGCCAGTTTTATTGCGGATCGTCAGCTAGTATCTTCTCATTTAAAGGAATCGGCTTCTTAAGAAACGTGACACAAACCCAGACTTGGCAGTATCATTTGAACAAGATAATAAAATCTTCATATTTGCACATTGCATTGATAATATGAAATTCTTTATTTTTCCAACTAATGCACACAAATTATATTAAATAATTATTAAGACATTTAAAATTATAAAAGTATAATTTCAAATGTTTCAATAATTATTTAATATAATTTGTGTGCATTAGTTGGAAAAATAAAGAATAAAATAATAAAACTCAGAGTTTCTTAAGTTGCATATTATTTTCTGATAAGGGCAAAACAAATAAAGGCCAAAATGTAACATTACCTGAAGGCACAGAAGAGGATTAAAGGTATACCTCTACTCTTTCTTTAGCTTCTATGCAAGATGAAGGTAGGTGGTCAATGCCACGCTAGGGCCTCTTGACCTGCGGGAAAGAACGCTACGTGAGATTGGGTGGGTAACAGGGCCGGCCTAAATGGCTGTAGAAAATCTCGCCTCCACCGGGATTTGGAACTTGAAGCGTCCAGCTATAGCTGCACTATTACCGAACCTGAATCACGAAGACAGATATATACATATATGTATATTCGAATCGGATATATTAGGAATATAAAGCTAGAAATTTAATCTAAGCCAGAAAAGGTCATTTGTCAGTTAATTTATCCTGAGCACCGTACTTTATAGAGTATTAGCTCTTTTTTAAAAATATTATCTTATTTAAAGGAATAAATGAAATATGAATTAACATTTAGACATTCTACTCTGACATTTAGAATTTTTCCCAATTAGACTGTACTGCCTGAATTTTGAAGCCAAAATTATGTATTACTATGCCCTCAGAGAAAAGTATAGAGTACATGTCTCTTGTCAAAAGAGTATACGATGTTGAACGGAAGTATTTTATTTATTTACAACACGAAAAAGACATTCTAGAATTCTGATGAGACCGTAGAAGAATTTATGCGAAATTATATGGCTTGTTTGCTGTCTCTTTGCTGGATTACTTTCCTGTCATCATTACTCTCGTCTCAGATTTTATTCAAGCTCACTGGCGCCTCTTCCAGGATTAACTGGACGACCTGATTTCTTCCTATGACTCTGGGAGTTGACATGCAGATTAAAGCAGTCCCACATTTTGACGTGTTGGCTACAAAGCAGAAAATCAAGATTCCACTCCCTAGAACGCACTTCTGCGTCCAGGAAGGCCATTTACGTAAGATTAATTTCAAAGCATTCTGCAGTACAAAAAACCAAAGTGACGACCAAAAATAAAGACTCACTAGAAGTAACTTATGGAGGCACTCTGAACTTTCCGTGAGAGGTGGTACCGTTGGAAAAGTTTTAACTCCTCGCCAACACATCAGTCTGTCTCTTAGAATAAGCTGCTGTAAAAAAAAACCAGTAGGTCATAAAATTCAGTATAAATGAAAATATTAACAATGGCTCAGTACATTTGAAAAGCAACAATGATTTGTCTATAATTTAAATATTATAATTTGTACCTCCGATATTTGCTGGTCGTTTCGATAAGATTCTCTGTTCGAACATACAATAGCCATTACACTGAATTCAATTTCTGTGGGTGTCATTTACTGACTTCAATAATACTAACCAACTGGCAGTACGTAAGGTGTTCTGCTGTAAGAAGATGACTACCATTTGAAACACAGTTTCATTGTTGTGTTGGCAGCACATCGTCAACACAAACAGACCTATGGGTATGTTACGTGGTGTAAAGCAAATATATTGCAGTCGCAATTATATCTTTCAGTTCTTTTTCCATCAATAGTTAACCTAAAGTTATATAAGAAACACTTTCAATAAATATGAAAATCTGTGTGCCTTGAATTTTCTATGAAGAAGTTAAGTATAGTGGCTATATCTGTGAAGCACAATGGAAAATATGCTGCGAACAATAACTTGCTTTGTAATTACGAGTATTTAGGTTTTCTACAATTTAGATCAGGATCAAAGCAGTTGCAGAAACCGAAATCTGAATTTTCAAGAATATTTTTAACATAAAGTAATATGTCTAACATAAAATTTACTGGCTGATGCAAGATTTTAAGCTGTCATAGCGGTGTTGTTGAAGATCCAAGCCCCTGGGTTATTACGAAACAACGATTGGTAAATAATGACCAAGAATTCGAAGGAACATAAACCTCCTTGTGCAAGAAAGCCGAGTCCAAGGATAGTGGACTGCTCGACCCTAAAAATGAAGGAATTGTCATCCCTCGAAACGTCCGTAATGATTTGACAATCGGCATAGCGTAACATGACAGAAGGCTTGATCTTTGAACTGATAAACTGTAGTAAACTCCATACGTGAAGATTTGGAAGGTAAGCATCCACAAATAAGCATGTTATCGTGCTGCCAGTGACTTCCTGTCTCCGTCTGTTCTCTGCGGTTGGTGGCACAAGACCTTATAAACTGCCAGAACTTCCAAGGACTGTAAACAGTATAAAATATAATTAAGACAAACGTGTTGTTATTCCTCCACAAATATTTTTAAGCTGCATGAATATTTATTTCTAAAGAGGGAAAAATAGCAGAAGTCTCCCTCCTATATCGCAAACACATCAAAACATCGACTGTGTCATCGGGTAGGAGGCGAAAAGAGAAAGGTAAAGTTCGTTTTACATCGCCTGTGTTAATGAGACGAATCCTAGAAGGTAAATATTCAAAGACTGTCTGTATCCCATAAATCACGGGATGTGATTTGGACACCACAGAGGTTCAGAACGAAATTCTACAACGAGTACTGCATACCTTCTCCTAATTTCCGTAGAATTGCCAAGAGGCGGTAAATTAGTTGGGACCGACAACTATCTAACCCTGCGCTTCTAACGCACTTAAAACAAACTTCCTAAATTTCGCTTCTTCAGAGCTTCACTAAAAGAACTCTCTCAACCTGACACACTTCGCAATCCGAACTTAGTAATAAATTTCCTCACGGTGAGTTACTTCATTTCATCTTATCGCCATCGAACTGACAGTTGGGAGTTTCGTTGCTCATCACCCGGAACAACTTCGTTGCTTGAGTGATGACAGTTTCTGCTCGGTGGGATTGCATTCGTTTGTTCGCTGTCACCACGGGACCAACAAGTCTTTAAGTCTTACTTGCTCCACTTTTAAATGCCAGTCGAATGTGAAGTGACAAAGAATCAGTCAAAGGCGGAATAATAATGTATGTTTAGGAGAATAAATATGTTAAAAGCAAGTGACCAGATCGAAGAAGAAGGCAGGAAGGGAAAGAAAGAAAGAAAGAAAGAAAGAAAGAAAGAAAGAAAGAGAGAAGACCAGAGGAATAGGGGGATGAAAAAAGGGGCAAAGAAAAGAAAGGGAATAAAGACGGGGAAGAGTAATAAGACATGCAGTACACGTATGACGTAATATTGAGGTGCGTTCTTGCAACCGTTGTTTCAGTGTAAAAGCATTACTACATATTCTGAGTGTTTATCTGTAGCCTTATTTATCCAGCACGCAACGCGCATGCTCCATGTTGTAATCTGTGGCCTGTCCGGCACCAAATATTTTTCAACATTAACTCATATACAAATCGATTTTGGAAAAAAAAATTATTGGATGTGAAATTGTTTTGATTTTCTTTACAATTCTTTCTGAAACATTTCTCATTCTAAAAAGAGCTCAGCGAGATATGATCGAAACTGTACATTGGTCTGCATGCAGAGAAGTGGTTATTCTTGTCATATTTTAATAAAATTTGTGTACCCTCGACAGATGTTCGAGAAATACTCAGATATCAAATTTAATGAAAATCAATGCAGTGAGAGCAGATTGTGTCATGCGGAGGGACGGACAGACATGACGGGCCTAATAATCGTTTTTCGGAATTTTGCGAACGCGTCTCAAAGAAGGAAAACAAAGAGAGAAAGGAAAGAGAGAAAAATGCGTTTCGTGAATGAGGAAATCGAGAAGGAATTAAGAAAGAAGTGAATAAGAAAAGATGGAACGAAGAAAAATAAATAAGAGAACGAAAACAAGCGAAAGACATAATAACTACTTACTTAACACACTTTATTTGCTCATTCAACTGAGTAGAAGTTCTTAGAAGTCAAAAATCGCATAGATCTTTAGGAAATTCACCACTCTCTGGAACCATATGGTTGTCACAATATTCCGCCACTAGTATCGAACCGTTACCAGCTGAATCAAGTCCATACTCTTTTACCGTACTTCCTTGATATGCATTTAAACATTATGGTCTTAGTTGTCTGAGTCAATTCACGTTTTCTATTTCTACTGGATTATATACCTATATCTCCTAAGCCACTTATTTGTCCCCCTCAAGGATTCTACATCTCCCACCTATTTCAGTTTCTTAATTTAGTTGCCAGTATAAGAATGGAAAATTATGAAACTCCACTTTATGCAATTCTGTCTCCGTCTTGTTACATCCTCTTCTATGGTCAAGATATTATCCCTTAAAAATTCGTTGAAAAGTGTGGATCAAGCCCTAAATCTTCTTGGTTTACCAGTTGAAAATTTCGACCAGAACATCGGCTACACTAAAAGTTAGAAGTTTTCTTCATTTTTCCCCAGAAAATACTAGAATATTATTGTGTACTGTGCCACAATGCTTTCCATTCACGTCTTGCCTGTTCGATATCCCAACATTCGAGGCTATATATTTTCAGATATCTGTAGAGTTATTACATAGACCAAAGTAAATATTGTGTAGGCCCTAAGTGTCTGAACGCTTTACTTCCTTTCTTCCCTTAGAGTGACATCAAGCATTGCACCAGCATTAGTATAAGACATTTTGAGTATCTTTTTTTTTTTTGTGTTTCACGTCACTGGAGACTTTCGATTTATCAAATAGCTTAAGCTGCGTTTAATAATCTCAGGTCCTTGTGTCTTTTACTTGAGGCCAGTAGCTACTCTCAAAACATCTATTTGTATCATTCCTTTCATGCAGTAGGATCCTCTTCCTCATCTGCATGGAAGGTTGCAGTATGGGTTCGAGATGAGGGATCAGACTGCAGGCACTTTGTAGTTGATGCGAGTGCTTACTGCCTCTGGTAAATAAGTCTGGCCAAGTTTGCTCCGTCTGTTCTCGCCACCAGAATCATCCAATCATCTTCTATTTCTGTATAATCCTCTACAGCCCCCGGAACTTGTCGACCGGCTCATCATTCCTTCCCCAGAATTTGCTCTCCTTAATTCCGCCCCTTTCCAGACCCTCCAATTCCGCAACACCCAACTTCGAACGCTGTGCAGAAAACCACATGTTACAGAGTATGAAATCTGTTACGTGATGAGCTTACTGTGAAGGGCATCCGTGCGTGCAGCCGCGCTGTATTTATTAATTATGAAGTAGCTGTATATATATATATATATCGAACCTCTATTTTTGTCTAAAGAAAATAATACATGTTCGTGCTGTAACTGTTTTACATCTTTGGTTTTCTGTACCATCTTTTGAACAAACTAAGAAGCTGTGAAATTTGATGTTTGTTGGACCGTGCATCATTGTGATAACGGAAGAATAAAAACCGACTAGTTACTACTTATTATTTTATTGCACTACTTATAGGCTCTACATGTTTCGGGCACTACTGTGCCCAAAATCAGGAGCTCGCGACTATAATGCCGATTACCACATTGGTCGTTTCATTCTTGGTTTGCTGTATGTTGGAGTTTGGAGAATGAAACGAGCAATGTGGTAATCGGCATTATAGTTGCGAGCTCCTGATGATGGGCATAGTAGTGCCCGAAACATGTTGAGCCTATAAGAAGTAAAATACAATAATAAGTGGCATCTAGTTGGTTTTTATTGTTCAGTTAAACTGTGAAATATTCATGAAAATCTAGCGTAACATCGTACCGCCGGAAGACACCTACTACGTGCAACAATACCAAACAACACGACCTTCGAACTGTTTATGTGGGAGCAGCAATCGCTTTACTTAAATAATTGTTTTGTGGTTTCAGAGGCAGTTTAAATTACTGCTTTAAAACCACGCGTTTGTTGTAAGTTTTCTGACATTTTAGATTACTATATTACTTTCACAAAAATACAAGTGGTTTATTAAGATTGGTTAGTTTTCCCAATGGTCCATTTGGTTTTACTTAATATTAGCTAGGTAATCCAAAGATTGTCGTATGTAAAGCAAAGAATTTTTATTGTTGGTTTAATGGATAAATTGCAACAATTCATATTATGTACCTGCGTTCCTACGTTTAAAACCACGAGCATGTCTGTACATATACAGAAATGTCTCTAGTGTATACATGTATTTCATAAGCATTCTTTTCAGATTCTTATTTTGCGGGTTTGACATTTTTGTTTTTTTTAATGTTCAGAATGTAATACAATTTTCACACGGTCGAAGTAGTGACTTCTTCAAATTAGGGGTGAAATATTTGTAAAAAAGAGGAATAAAACTTTTTAATATGATTTACGACAATGAATATAACAAGTGCCATATTCTGGAATGTGGAAACTTGTAACCATACAGTTGGTCAACAAATTTTCGGAAAAACGTCGTATCTTCTTGAGGTTAACTGAAGAGGAAGTTAAGTGTCTACATATTTTATTAGGGCCAAGCAGATTGCGGAAGAAGAACCGATGAAGCACTGCTATGAATGAACGGTTGGACAGCCAATGGTAGAGTCCTGGCCAAGGAGACTAAGGGAAGAGCTGAATACTATCGGACTTGGCTGCTTATGGGCAGATTGCGAGAACGGCAGAAATAAGGACCACATGCCACAGTGTTATGTCGGACGCACAGAAATGCAAAGACAGACGTACCAGGCACAAACAAAAAAAATTATTTCTTTTACACTCAACGCTGAGCAAGATCGCAGTATTAATTGTTTGCTTTAGAAGCTACGTCAAGCGTGTATCAATATTTTGGGGTTACATAATATACGTTATACTGATTATGGGCGAATGAGAAACAGTTCTCAGGTGTTCATACGGAAAAAGTTATATTGGTATTATTTATGACTCTAGGGTAGAATTAGTTGTTACAGATTACAGATAGCGTCACAGTTTCATCTAAGAGATTTCCTACGATAATAGTACTACGATTCTTCTCAATATATATAAACAGTGCTCCACATTCACCATAAAAGGAACCTCACGACAAAAATATCCCATCTTCTGAGTGGAGTGGAACTTAAAATATCGCAACAATTACAACTTCTACAAGACTCCCAGCACTTACACGTAAAATAACCACTGCCACCGGGTAACAACCCAATTGCAGTAAACAAATATCTTTTCTCTAACTGTGAATACGCATGAGTGTACTCTCATATACACATAAACTCACATACAAACTCTCATGCAATAATACACTGCGTTATTTCCTCGCTAACAAATAATTTTGTGTACTACACGTACAGTCGAACACAACTATAGTTCGACTGTACGTGTGATGCACAAAATACTTTGTTATTGAACCAACACAACGGGGATGACGCACCTCAAGATTATTTACTAGATTAAGATACAGAAATTAAATGCTAAATATAAGAAATCTTGACATCAGTCAAGATGAAATTTTTCAGAAGAACAGCCGGGCACACCTTCCTTGACCACAAAAGGAACGAAATAATTTGGAAAAGTTGATAGAAGTACCAAATGACAAGAAACTAAGAAGATACAAATAAAATTCTCTACGACATTTGACAGAATGAACAACAACAGAATGCCAGAAATAATGCTGAATTGTAGACCAAATTGACGAAGATGGCTTGGAAGACCTTTGATGAGACTATTAGACGAGGCCGAAACAGGTCTATCGAGGCCTAACTGGTGACTGATGATGATGATGATATTGATGAAATTAAATGCCAGTCTACAGGATAAGAAAGCATATCTCTGCAATTTTTCTGTCGTAGCGGTAGGTGTAGAAATTGGCACTGATACAGTCCTACCTGTGATAAGTTCTTGTGGTTTTATGTGTAGGGTACAGTCATAAAAGCTGAAAAGGAAATCGCGAAACACACGCTTCACTGGCCAGATTATATTATCGGAACTTGCACTATCTCGGGAGCACCATGACAAAATTCGTAATTTGTTCACCTACTGTACTTCTTTCTCTTAATTTTGTAATGAATTTTCATTTTGTTACCGTGCAATGTTATCAAAGTTTTTCAAATACCAACTTACAGCACAACATAACCTATACAACCACATGCATGCCGCCATCATACCAATAACATCAACAAATATAGAAATATTCAATAACTTCATATATTTGAACATTTACTCCCTAATAATGATCCGGAAAGATTGAAACATATAGGAGTGTTATATTAAAATTTTTTAATAAAACACTCTTATAAAATT
>Ga0123352_10007070_pt1 | contig 17262 bp, 6 predicted proteins | sample TergutLab28metaG_FD_89700 | JGI IMG/M metagenome (GOLD analysis project Ga0123352, IMG submission 89700) | Labiotermes labralis P1 segment gut microbial communities from Petit-Saut dam, French Guiana - Lab288 P1 | ecosystem: Host-associated > Arthropoda: Insects > Digestive system > Gut ... | reverse complement strand
GAAACGTGACGATAATAAAGAGGTGTATTTTGTTGATATAATTTGTAACAGTGCCGGACACAAATAAATTGATTGTGAACATTAAAGTATAAAAATTTAAGTGACTGTGAGAATAAAACTAAAGAGGCCAAACCACAAATATTCTTCTTGTCATCTAGTCGGTAGGCACTTAACGTTTCCTGTGACCACCACGCGTTATATTCCCAAGGTGGAGTTCGCGTTCCCGTCTTTTAGATTTGGCCGGTTATAGTAAGGAAAATTCCTTCATGTCTACTTCTGGCTACCAGAATTTGGATGTAGCTTCTGGACTTTTCGAAAATTTGTGAACTCATGAGCTTCACAAATTTGCTGTCTTCCGTATACAGAGAAATGCTGATTGATTAGTTTTAAATGATACATGTCAAGGACTAAGAAACTAGGAACACCCAACAGAACTGTGTTCCAAACCGTCATCTTATATTCATATGCCGTCAGTTATGCGCTGTAATAATTTTAATTTTCGTGCGATCAGTAGTTTGTACGGTTGTAAAGCAGCTAAACTTCACATAACGCTCCCGCACGCCCACACACCCACCCACACACCCACACACCCACCCACACACACACACACACACCGGTGCACCTCGCCAGCCAGATTCATCTGCAGCACAAGGCCTTTTAAATGTCAGTTTTCTGTTGGGTCGGAGCACTATTGAATTTAAATCCCTCTGCGGGGCAGTTTTTGTTTTTTGCGTTGGGAAAAAAAACCGTTGCCCAATTAACGGGACAACGTTGCCCCATCGTTCCTTCATGGTTCAAACCTAATATCTGTGAAAAGATAAGATTTTTTCGCGCAATGAAATACCAATCAGGTGTCTTTATGGAGCATAAGTGTCAAATACTTTGTTAGGAGGATCCGAATGTGACTACGTATGTAGGTATCGAATACAATTCTAAATTTCGTATTATGTCAAGGTATGTGACGACGGTTAACTTTTGAGTCAAAAAACATCAAAGGACACTTCGTAATCGTCAATAGCAGATACGGCGTTACTTGAATTTAAGACGGTCTCTAATTTAAGGCACATTCCACTTCAAAAAGTATTTTCCGGGGGAAAAAATTGCAAGCGAATAAATTTCACTCTCCGTAAAATATACTACCCTTTTCGCAAGGCCGCATGTTTTTCGAGGAAAATTATGTTTTCGACGCTTTCGAAAATTTATACGTAATGCTTCAAATATAAGATATGGCCTAATTTTCAGTTCGGAAAAATGTTAAAAATAATTCTGCGCCTTAAATTCGAAGTAATGCCGCATTTATTTTAGAAAAAAACCAGCTTCCTGGAGACGTTTATAAGCATAAGTAAAGACACGACGGTATTGAAGAGTGTATTAATCATTATATACATCTGTGGGAGTATCGTGTCTCCTATACATTATGGGGTTTTGACCTGGAACTAAGATTTCAAGATATATATTTCGTGTTGTATTCATGTCGTAATACATGTCTTGCAGTCAACTGTTTCACGTTGGACTGTCTGTTCGTTAAACTGAAACATACCACACACACACACACACACACATACATCAACTTATAAAATGCAAGAATATTACAACCTGCAAGCTTTTTGTCAAACATATTATGTAGGAACTTACACATAACCTTGCATCTTGTGAGTCATATCCTTCCGTAGACGCCGACAAACAAGCGTCATAAAAGGGCATTAGTCTATGATGCTGCACAAAGCTAGAAGTCAAACATAAACGTTACATAATCTTATGTTTCTATCATGTAGCCAAACTTTCATCCATTGCTAGTACACAAATTTCTACAACAATATGTTTGAAGCTTCAAAACAAAGAACAGTACCACAGAAGACCACTGACGGCTATATATATGGGAACTTTCACCCAGTAACCAGCCGTGAGGGCACAAAAGGGAGTTGAGGTACAGCTCTACTCTATCCTTAACTTCGGCCTTAGATGAGGTGGGTAGTTAACGCCACGCCCCGGCCGTTTTACCCCGGGAATAACCCGCTACGCACTATGTAGGAACTATATATATATCGATAAACATTCAACACAAAATAAATGTTTTAATAGAGGGGTTCATATCAACTGGAACACAAGCGAGCCCTTACTCGATTTGTATGGAGTGTGTTTGTATATTGCTGCTAACGTGAACTTTCATATTATTTGTACCCATGTACGCGTAAATGCTTTCCTGGATATGGTTCTATGTGTTCGTAAATTTTGGAGTTCCTGAATAAACGGTCAGTACTGTTATACAAGGTATTTTATGGTTTTTATTTGAGTGATGTACGAAGCATAGTGCGAACCAAGGAAACACTTAAAATTGTTAATTCAGTATACTAGTAATAATCTGACAATTTTAATTTAGTTTCTGTTTAATGGCAACGAAATTTTGGGGGGTTGGCTTTACTTCTGCCTTCGTGTCAGTGGTTGTCGTTTTACTGACCGTCAGTGTACTAGGCTAATGTTTCAACGATTGGACTAACGGTATGACCAAGAAACTGTTATTGTGACTTCAATAAGGTTTTTTGATAAGAGCTCTGCCAAAAAAAGGGCCAGTGGCCTAGATAACCTCTCTGGAGCCCTCGAGGCCCCGTATAATAATTAGCCAAGATACTCCCATATTTTGTAAAATGGGTACCGGATCTTTCCTGGGGGTAAAGTGCGGCCGGGGTGTGCTGCTGACCACTCACCCCCTTCTAGTGCCGCCGTCATGGAAGTGAAGAGCTATACTTCTACCCACCTCACGGCCACACCGTGCCTGTAACGGGAACACTTTATCTTTTACTCCCATGTTTTATGTACTCCCATATCTCACAAAAGGGCTCCATTCTACTGTCTTCTGTCACAAGAACGGAATCCGATGCCAAAACCCAAGAATATATTTTAGTATTCTGTAAGTCCGGGGACCTGTTTGATCCACAGGACCCCTTTTGTACCCCAGTCTGCGACGACCTTATCGACAGTACTGAAAAACCTTGAAAGCCGAAGTTATAACACCTTATTAGGTCAGATTGCTTCAAAATATGTAAAACTAAATTAGGTTATACAACTAACCTATATTTTATTAGGTCATACTATTCCAAAAATTTTCGAGTATCGCTGTTTAGTGCGACCTTACAGGTTATCACAGTTGCACAACTAAGGATTCCGTGCTTGTGGACATCCCTATGACCATTTCATTTTTGGTACCTTTCTAGAAAGCAATGCAAAAGAGGTAATGTAAGTATAACACAACATTGAGGAGCTTTCGTGCAACTAATTTGCATTGGATAAGTTACGAGTGTAACACAACCTGTGTGTGTAATTGTTAACCCTAAGTGTTCAGTATGTAATGCTCACGCGCCAAATTGTCATCTGTGGCGTTGCCCGCTATGAAATATTCTTCCACCTTATCTCACAAACTGCACGATTTTTTTTTAAATTATCGAAACAAAATGCGTGTTTCGAGTTTCTCTTACAATTTTGTCCGAAACATTTTTTATTCTAAGAATAATTGAGAGAGATATCAAAAATGTATTTTGGTCTTCATGTGAAGTACCCTTCATTCTTGTTCGAGTTTAATGAAAATTTAAATTTTTCGACATTCGTATTTTCGAAAAATATTCAAATACCAAATTTCATGAGAATCCGTCCAGTTGGAGCCGAGTTGTTCCATGTGGACAGAAGGGCGGAAGGAGGAACAGGCATGACGAAGCTAATAGTCACTTTTCGAAATTTTGCGAACGCGCCTCAGAACTAATTACACTCCTGCTGTAGAGACTTCCAAGGAGACAGGACTGACCACTTAAACTTTAAAGCCTTACAGTCATCTAAATATTTAAATATCACTACATAACAGAAAAAGTACTGCATCTCCATTACAACGACCAAGCAGTTGTTAATGCTTGGAGAAGCCAGAGGAATGTCCGATACGAATCAAATTGGAAATTTTGAACATCCTTCCTCACACTTACCTATAATTTCTACAGAGAAGCTAAATTCTAACCAGTTTCATGTTGTGCCCATTTTTATAAAAAATGGTTAGCAACGTGAAAACAAACATGAAAACTGCAGCCCAACAGACCGGCACACACTGCCAAGCTTAATCAAATGACGTATAGATAATCGCTTTTTGTTGTGGGAGTCACACAAAGAAAATAAATAAATTGCGGAAAAAATATGCAGACAATGTGAAATCAGATCGTACAAGTAGTAACCATTATGACTGAAAAGACTCAAGAGTACAGTGGTTACTATACGTACCGTAACACCTACTTTATCATTAAAGAACCCTGAGTTTTGTCCACATTTTTTTTTAGTGTTTTTGATTACCCATGCAAAAAAACACAAATTCTTCCATAAAGATATATACCGGCTATACTAGAACGGGAAATACGAGTGCTGACTGTGAGGAAGGTACTTTTGTTGGCACATTTGTTACTCCAAAATTGTGTTTCAAAGTGTTAAACGATTAAAGGTTTACTGGGGATATGTTTGTGTTTAGTATGTAGTAGAGACGGGGAACAAAATCAAACACGATCCGCTATGCGAGATAATCCAGTTTCAAGAAAGTTGTTAGAGAAGAACTTCCAGAAAGACTAAGTACTTCCCTGTTGCTTATCTTTGAACTGCGCTTAAAGCTTTCAAAGCTAAAGCCAAACTATCTTTTTCAAACCAAGAAAATTTTGCGCCTAGAATCTGGCTGGGAGAATCACTAAAATCGTCTATCCCATTCTTTCTTCCTACAGTAAATGTACACTCTCTTTTGTCTGAAGGAAACTATAAAGTGTATTGTGATTAAAGGATTACGTACAGCCCTCTACATACGTTGTCTTTTAATTCAGTCAATCCTAGAATGCTCTCCCCCGTCTGTAGCCGAATTTTGAAGTTCTCTTGAAGAAACTATGGTTATATATGTTTCCCGACTATTAGATGTTGACGCAGCAAGATCATCTGTACCGTCGGTTCAATGCTAATATACTACACAGAATTACATCCTAGAATAAAAAAATCTTTCATGTTCGTAGCTCTTCATGAAATTGGATATTAACCTACACTTCATGATAAATTCTGCCTTACTTAAACGTTTCTCTAAAAATATCCAAACTAAAATTCTCCTAATTGCAAGCAGCTTATTGTTGTGCAGAATTCTGTAATCCTGCTCTGCATTATCCCTCTTATAAACTGTATACTGCACGATTTTGCTTAGACACTCTCACTAAATCTCATTTCGGTGTAATCCAGTAGCACACCAATAGCAGACTAGAATCTCACTATGGAGAGAGACACAAAGAAGAAGAAGTAGGTGCATTGTTTTCCTGGTCATTTTCGGGGAAGCCCAGTTTTTAGGTGCGTTCACAAAATTTCGAAAAGCAACTATTAGTTTCGTCATGTTTTTCCATCCGTCCGTCCTTCCGCATGTAACAACTCGGCTACCACTGGACGAATATTCACGAAACAACCTTTGAGGATTTTTCGAAAATCTGTCTATAAAACTCAAGTTTCTTTAATATCTGACAGGGATAAGGAGGACCAAACATGACCTATAGCCCCTTAATTCTTCGTAGAATAAGAAATGTCTCAGAAGAAATTGGTAGAGGAAATCAAAACATGCATTTTATGTTGAACAGGCTTTTTTTCCGAACATCGCAACGTTTATCAGATAATGTTGAAAAATACAGTACAGCCAGACAGGCGACAGGTGACAATACGATATGGAGCAGAAAAGACGCACTTCGCATGAAGTATAACTAAGCCAAAAATAAACGCACAAAATTATTGTTTCCTACAGCAACAATGTTTATGTAAGCGCCTGTCACTGCCATGTTATACGTACATTGAGTGACTTGTAACCAGTAACACTGGAAAAACACATATTACTTTCTCACAGAGCAACGTTGAATCAAATGGTAACGGCTTTCCAAATTGTGCTCAGCAGATGTTTCAGACGGGACAAATTTTCCTGACAGGTTTCTCGCGGTTTTCCCTAGTCCCTCAGTACTTGTGACCTTGAGATATAACCCCCCCCCCCGGGCTACTTCCTTCCACTCCATTCATTCTACGGTTTATTGGTGTGAATATATGTGTGTGTGTGTATATATATATATATATATACATTCACATATATATTGCATATATCACACAGTTTATGTTCGCATTTGGCCCTTGAATGTACAGTGGCTACTTATTGTTTATGTATCAGCAGATTAATACTCGTAAATTTTACATTCAGCCCACACAGCATATTTACGTTTTGTTTAAATTTACCAACAAACAAGAAGTATTGTACTAACTGTTTCTTAAAGTGGAGAATGTGTTCAGTGTGATGTATCAACTGAAATTTTGAATAAAATTGAAGTTAATATTGGTCTGCAATTGTTTCGTTTCATTCCCAAGTAATGTAAGCATGTAACACTATTCAAATGGCATAGTAAATTACAGCAAAATTACTCCACAATAACTCTCATAATGTATTCGACCTTTAATCATATTGCAAAATTCTGCGGCAACATGCGGTTATTGATGGCTTTTTAAACCAATTCATACTTGTAGGTAAAAACAAAATTACAAGTACATTTTCTCTACTAAAGCCCCTCTCTCTCTTCCAGCCCTTTTGTAAGCTTCAAAGGGTTGTTTTGTTACTCGATTAAATGGCTAGGCAATAAACCTATGGGCACCAAGCGTGGTTCATATGTTATTCTGTCTAATCAAGCTACCCTGAATCGATGAAGTTTATTTTTAGAACTATGGGAAAGGTTGATATTACAATACGTTATATATAGAATGACGCCAATCTCTTGACTTGGACTCCACTTTGGAAAATTCGAAGACCTACTTTCAGCGGTGTCTCAGCATCGGCAGGCGATCAGTTAAAAGACGTTTTTCTACACTATTTCTTATAGAGGGGGTTAAAGTGAAAAGTAGGTTCCATAAAATATCATCGAAATCTTAAAGTATGCCACTAATCAAGTTTATGCATAAAACATTCCACTGCCTTAAGTCAACAGTAAATATTTCCTTAATTAACCTTATTTTGATAAGGATCTTCACTGAAGTTCGCTTATATAGGACAATAGCGAAACAAATAGTTCTCAAAGTCCATTCACTCACAGTAGACCCATTAATCAAATTAAGATTTGATCATCACCAAACTTCCCTGTTTTCTGACGAAAGTAACGGGTGCGTGACACACATTTTGTAAACCATTTACAAGGCTCGGCTATATGAAGTACAGAGGCATAAGTCTACATTTTAATTATCTTATAGTATTTATGATATACTCGTAAGGACAGATATAAGTGTCGGGAAGACTCGGAAAAGGCGTAAACAGCTACTGAATCACCTTAAGAAAATGAGAAGATAGTGGCTATTTAAAGAGGACGCTAGATCACGCTGTCAAGAAAATTAGTGTTGGAAGACGCTATGGACCCGTCGTAAAACAGACTACGTGAGTGCTTTATTATTATTATTATTATTATTATTATTATTACAGTGTTGAGCAGTAATATTGCTTGTCAAGACACTCTAACCTAGATTTATTTCTTTCTTTCATTAGTAAGTGCTAACTTATCACACCTGGTATAAGACATGCATCCTTGCTTACTGTTATGTGATGCGTATGGATATTTTCATCATGATAACAATAACAATAGTAAAAGCTAATATTTCTCATTCATTGATTTAGGGAATGGTGCAAATAACTGAATGAATATGGTCGTGACGTATCTATACAAATGACTTACACAATATAATGTAAGACACGTATATTGTCAGCCTATAATTTATACACAACTACATGGTATGTCGCTAGCTAACCCCAGGCGCGCCTCAAAGTTCGTAGCAACTGCGGAAAAGTCGTACACATCAAATATATCTCACACTACAGACAGCACCAAATTAATATTTAAATAAGGGAACTTCACAACAGTCAATAAAGTCATTTCACTTTCGCTGTTGCATGACGTTGTTGTAGTTATGTTGTTATAAAAAATAGTTCCCCGCTGCGAAACTGAAAAGTGTGAGAAATATTCCATTCGAGACTAGATCAGCAAAGACATGTTGCTTATTTTAGACTGTATGTGTATACAAGTCGGATTTCCTACTCCAGGGAATCCGACAGCATGTGAGCAGGAAATTTCATCTCCCAACTCAGCTATGTCAAGAGACCAGAACGAAGCTACAGAATACCTTCATTTCTGTTCGTTTGACAGATGACTTGATCGCCCCCAGAGTACAGTGCAAAATGTGTCTCGATAAAGATCCAGAATATTAATATTTCATTTGCCTGGGTAGCTCAGTCGCAAAAGTTACAGAATCGCCTAGTTTCTATTAAGAGCACACCCATAACTCTCTTCCTCTCAACCCTCATCAAAAGGAAGCAGGAACTTTGAACGTTACTGGGTGTTACAAGGCGTCGACATGCAAAGAGCGACCTACCTTTCCAGGAATCTCTTTACCTTGATCACTAGGACTGTTGGTGACTGAAAATAACAGCAGTACTATCCTTCGAAACGTCGGTAACTATTTTCCGCTCGACGTGGTGTGACATCCTTTAAGATTTTAATCTTCAGCACTGTTATCTAATTACACACCTTTGCGGAAGATGTAGTACAGAAACGCGAGACGTTTCACTCCTTGCTTCTCTAAATATATATCTGATTATAAGAGACCGAATTTATGTGTTTATCTGGACAGAAGATCTGCAAATATAATAAATTTACAGTGACGATATACTGTCAGAATTGTAAACGTTAAGTAAGATTTAGAGAATAAATGGCAATAAAAGTGCAGTAAAATCTCTCTTGAAAGAAACCTTGGCATAAACCAAATCTGTCGTAAGCGGGCAATCTATACAGTCCCGAGGATCTAAACCTCAAGTACTTGTATCAAACCGAACCCGCCTATAACGAAAAAATTTCAGTTTCGCTACAGGCAGGCTTCATTATAATATCACAGCTATATTGGCGTTCTTAGCATGACTAGAACACGAAGCATAAACATTGTAATGGGTAAGTGAAATCAGGTAGTAAAAGAGTAACATCAAACAGCAACTTGTGTGTTTATTCTATTTATTGAAATATAATTAACTGGTTAACAAACCCAACAATACATCTCGTCTATGGACCGTAGCTAATCGTGGCAAAATACGATGATGTAAAGGCAAAGGTTGTCCCGTTCAATGTCAAGCAGACACTGCGGCGAGGTAGGTGTATAATCTTAAAAATACTCGACCCGGACGCTAGAAGGGGTGGTTTGTCAACGTCACGCTTGGGCCGTTTTACCGCCGGGAATGAACCAGTGCCCATCGTACGGGAGGCTGGGGGCCTCGAGGCCGAACGAGATACGTCCAGAAAATCTCGCCGTCATGGGGTCCGAACCCCGGACCGTCCATCTCTGAACAAGTCGCTGTACTGACTACGTTATGCCGGCTACCAAATATGAGGTACAGAGGGCAATATAAATAATAATTCTCTGCAGACATCTTGTCAGGTTGTCGACCGAAGTCATCTAGATGAGGGGACGAACCAGCAGTTGGCTCATGAAAACGGTAATGAATATTCAGGTAAATAAGCTGTACCTTCTTAAGGAAGTCTATATTGCATGAAATGTGTGTGCACCTTACCACTACAAGGATACAGTTTACATAAAAGTAGTAACTACCTTTTTAAGCTTCCAGTCCAGAAACACATTTGGTAGCCAGACAATAAAACAAGCACATACTTCTTGGTTAGTTTTTAATTAAAAAACCGTGGAATACCAAGTTTAACGAAAGCTCTTTCCAATTAACCACATCCAGTACGTCTGAACACTGTAGACTAAATATGTAGCATAATTATATGGCCTGCTCAAATGACACAAACCCACTGTTCAACCACTCATCAACTTCAGTTCAGTCGCAGCGCTCCACCGACACATTACATTTGCTGAAATGTATCCGGCCGGCGTGGCTCCCTATTAACTACCACATACAGATCTACCTCTAAAGCGACACCCAGTCCTACGCACTCTGACTTGTCACTTAGATGCTTGACTATCCTTTCATCTTTTGGTGGATTTGTGAAGACACACAGACGGGGGTAACAACATCGACAGGGAATCCATTTTCATTTTAGACAATTTTTTCCCAGAAACTTCGTTATCGGCTGTTATCCTCAATGCTGAAATCACAATAACCTTCCTCTGCAGCTAATTGTATGACACAGACTAATATCATGAAACAAGGTCCTTCTTTAAAACGAAAAAGTAGATCAGCCAGAAAAGAGATTCCAATGACTTTATGGAACCGTAACGGTCATTATAATCTTCAAAACAACGAGACGCTGGTCCTTACATTGAGCCACATCAACCTAGTACAGATCACTCTTTATTAAAACCAACTTTATTCAAGGCATGTACTAAATCAAGCTAGTCCAAACCATCACATCGTAGTTTCTTAACACACAGTTTAATATTTTCCTCTCATCTAAATTTTCCTTCCGAGTTTTATATGTTACATGAATAACTTTAATACATTCCTCATTTTCATCACACGCGCTACAAACATCTCTCCGTTTCATCTTAGAATTGAGTTCCCTAATATCATTTTGAGCCCTTTTCTCTAATTTTTCGTGTACAATTTTACTTCTAGTTTCTCCCTTTGTTTATTTTTATTCTGTCCCCTACGTTATCACTTTCATCACTTTAAACTTTTCCTACATGGTAGATTTTGCAGTGGTGCCCCATCAAGTTTTTTTTTCCAATTCCCCTATCAGTACTTGGCACAAAACTACAAGATCTTGAGTTGTTTAAATTCAGGTATCTAATACGACACCTGCAGCACTGCAGCAAATTATTGTAGATGAAATTTAAAAAAAAAAATGTCAAATTGATTGTACTAATTTACCACATCAAAAATTACCTTTAAACAATGTTCCATCCGATTCATTAATGTCTTGATATAGGTATAAATGGCCAACTTAACACGTAATCCGCTCATAAAATCGGTATTAACAATCTGTACTATATAACAAAATTTTGCCCAGAATTTCTGAAAACAGGGGATAACTTATAAATATTCCGGCTTTAATAGGATATATTACAACAGAACTCAAATAAAGCCGGCGTGAGTGTGTTGAGTGAATTCTTCTGACATGATAGCGGCCTTAGGCAGACACTTCTGAAGAAAGGTAAAAACATCGGGATTCTAAAAGTGGTAGGTAAGGAGTGATCTAGTTCGATTGGAGTGGGTAAAACTTAGCTAATGATGGAAAATTTTCCTTCGTGTCAACACGTTATTGCTACTATAATTGTAGCAAATTTTTGTTTCTTATTATTGTTAATTAATACGTGTCAGGCGCCATAACTGTACACATAAATAACAATACAATACGTAATTTTTACGAGGATATCCAAATAAAATTTTCCTATCACCTATCACACACACACACACACACACACATGCACGTGCACTCACACACGCACAAGTACTGAAGTCCGCTTAAAATTAGAACAATTTGAGACAGTTCTAATACTTTGTAACGGTTGATGTGTCATTGTAGAAACAAAGACACATCTGACTTATTCGTCCTGTAGTTGTAAAGCACATGTTTTAGAAGACGGTTGCGCTTCCTTCATCATGTAAGTTACCATAATTATGAAGCTTAATCTGTTTTGACCGATGGATGGAGATAATATTTCTTTGGGAGGTAGAGGACGGCTCCGTGAATCTGACACGCCAGAACAGGCTTTAGAGTTTTTGCAGTATACCTGATAAAGGAAGTAATTTCGGCTTCCTAACGTTGTGTGTTTTAAAAAATGTGACGTAAGAAAACTCCATCTATACGAGTCACCTTCGAAATAATGTGGTCACGTGGCAATACGTACTTGACAGTCACATTACATCCTTAGTTAAAATCTTTCAGCAGTCATGTTACAGCAAATCTGTCAATTCTGCTGCTGATCGCAGCTGAATATAAACAAGTTGTATAAGGTCCATTCGTTAATTACAGTCAAGCGCCTACAAATTCCGATTTAACATCACTCTTAGCGCTAAAGTCAAGAAGTTGCCTATATGTCGCTTGAATTTTAATACGCCCCATCGAAAACACAAGGGTGTAAATATAATGTTTTTTGTGACTCAAATTTTGTTTTGCAGCAAGGAAAACCTCGAAATCAAATTGAGAACAAGATTATGTTTTCTGGGTTGTGACGTCATGTATTTCTTATATATTGAAGACGTTGAACGTTTGTATAATACCCTATCCCGATTCGACATTCATTAAAATCTCTAACCGTCACGTACGTTTGGTACAGAGTTCATGACTAGTACAGCCGAATCGTCTTCAAGAAAATGACAGAAACGCTGCACTTTCCCAGTCAAGGACTCTTAAAAGCAAACGATTTGGCAGCATTTCACATCAAATGGAAAAACCCTTGTCCGGAAATTATAGCTTTACAGAAAGTGCTTTATTTTTAAAATAACTCTTGTACTTTTCCCACAGCTTGTGTTTATGTATCCTAGATAATTATCATGCCAAACCCAGTGGCCTCGTGGTCCAAGGCGAGGGTCTGCGGTCGCTCACTTGCTGGTATTGTGGGTTCGATTCCTGCCGAGGGATTGCAAGTCTGTCTCTTGTGAGTATCGTCTGTCGTCATGTTGAGGTCTCTGCGACGTGCTGATTTTCGTCCAGATGAGTCCTACCGAGTGTGGTGTGTCTGAGTGTGATCGTAAAGCCTCAATAATGAGGGCCCTGGCCCACTGGGTGTTGTTGGGCCATGACAGAAGAAATGCAATAATCATAACAAACAGCAATTATTTCCCTCTACAGTATTTACGTATGCAATTTGTCTTGACAGTCAAGACGGTGAAAGTGTGAGTAGGAACTTGATTTGTTAATACTTGTTACCGAAATTCTCTTTCATCAAACAGCTGAACTCCTTTCTCCTTGTATGATCAGCACCTACTTCAGGCGTTGTGTCTGTGTTGAAGTGCCTGCGTTAAATTTGGCATCAATAGTGTTTTATCTGCAAAGAAATATTTTAAGGGTACAGCAACAAGATTACAAAAAATAATAATAATTACATTTGTACTTTGAATTTTAACAATTTTGTGTTAAATCACACAATTCAATGGGATGAAATTTTAATTAGGAACGAAAAATTTTAAATGAGAGAACAGAACGGACGTGCTTTAAAATGTCAGATCCATTCGTTTACCTGGACATACTAAGAACAAAGTACAGAATTTTAGTCAAGATACAAGTTGACATGGTCAAAACACAAACCTAGAACCACAACATCAGTGATTCTGATTTTTGTCATGGCTCATCAGCCTTAGTTGGTCTGGGCCTCCTCCTTGTCGAGGTTTCGAGATCACAGTCGGACATAACAAGATCGGTAGGACTCCTCTGGACGAGTTATGGGCCTATCGCAGAGACTTCTACCTGACAACACAAGACAATCACAAGAGAGAGGCATCCTTAAACCCGGTGGGATTCGAACACGCAATCCCAGCAAGCAAGTGGCCGCAGCCCCACGCCTTAGACCGCGTGGATACTGGGACCGGCATGTGATACTGAACTATTGACAGATCGTGATAATTGTTTCTGATATGTTCAGTCTTCTTTACAACACATCCACACATTGATTCTAATGACATCTTATGCTTCTAATGGCTTAATCTTTGAGGCAATGTGGTTTTATTTGGCATTCTAATGATAATCCTCGAGCCTCTCACGTAACATTGTGTGTTTCCAAGATAATTGCATACATTCGCAGAAGTTGGAGTTGTTTATGGGGATGAAAGACAACATGGCGCAAAATCATAACGGCTTAAACCTACACGCATTTAATAGGAAAATGAATAATAATAATACCACCTGTTTACTTAATTAAGGCAACACCAACATGTTAGTTGAAATGTGGAGGGAATATTGAAATATATCACAATGCATATCTCAAATTACTGGATTACTCAAATCATTAATTAACCAAAAGTAAGCCGCTGACCTTATTACACTTTATAAAACGCAGCTCCAAAATTCGTTAAGTCGGAAATGCACGGTAGCTAATATTAACCCTTTAAAGCCTTCCAGGTTTAGTATTTAAAAATTCTACTTGTTGATTACATTCCGTCTGTGTGTTCTCAGAACAAACAGCGACTTTTGCTTTGTACAACATTAACAGTTTGGTTTTTATAACCGAGGTGGAGAGTGTTTACAGTGCGGTACGGAATGAATTCTTACATAACACAGATATGTTTCGTCTTTAAAAGGTTATGTTTTTAAAGTCGTAATACAAAACCGAACGAGAAGTGAAAGTGTTTACAGAATGTGAGTAGGCGATGTGAGTAGATCTCGCTTTGACCTCTTCTGCTAAATCTACTGTTCTTATCTAAGCATGCAGAGTAGAAATATGGACACCTAACGTCACAGATAGAGTGCAGAGTATTGCAAATTCCGTACACTAGTGGGTAAATCGATAGTCAACATAGATAGCCCTACCAGTCACTCACTGTCCTTATTTAAGAGCAATTTGATAAATTTAGTGTTTCACAAACCATCCAACACTCCAAGTCAGCTTAATAAAAAGTCACTAGATAACTAAATTAACTATACAATCTTAGTTTTGTCGTTTAAAGTTTATCGGAATTCGCTATTATCCAACCAGCATGGTTTTAACATAATTCCACCCTTATTTTCTGTAGGTAAACCAAGATTTCCATGAAGTTCCATTTAAGATCTGCGCCCTTTCGGGATTCTGCGCAGCCTAAAATCCTATTTTGTTACCGAATTTTCGGCAAAACCTTTGAAGATGCGTCCGACATTTAGCCCCGAAACCACCATTCTACGCTGCTAAAGTCCCAAATTAGCGCCGATCTCATTTACACCGCACCGGAAGCCTGAAGTCACGCAAGCTCCATTTCACTTATCGTGATGTGTTTAGACAGTGATCCATTCAAAGCGTACGGAAGTTCAAAACATTGCATTCCATTCGACACCCAACATCACACTTACATAAGGGTTCACAAAATGTGATAGCTTAGTCTTCCATTTTTAGACGCGTTCACAAAATTGCGAAAGACGACTATTAGCTTCGTCGGTTTTGTCTGTCTGTCCGTCCGTCCGTCCGTCCGTCCGTCCGTCCGTCCGTCCGTCCTTCATCCACACAGAACTCAGCTTCGACTCGCTGGAGTTTAATTAAATGTTATACTTGAGCATTTTTCGAAAATCCATTCAGAAAATTCAATTTATATTTTAATCTGACAAGAATAACGGGTACTTTACGTTAAGACATACTCACATTTATGGTAGAATTTAGCTCGCTGCTTCTTAGAATGAGAAATATTTCAGGCAAAATTTTAGAGAAAATCGAAACACATTTTGTGTTCAATAACTTTCTTTCGAAAATCTTGCTGTTTATGAGACAACGTGGAAAAATAATGTACGGCCAGACAGGCCACAGATGACAATGTTGCGCCCGACCATTGTATGCTCGAAAACTAAGATCAGAGACATAAACTCAGAACGTGTAATACTGATTGTTTTCCACGGCAATAATGGTTAGGCGAACGCGCCTCGACGTTATGTTGCCCGCATTCTTCCCAATTCGTAAGTTACACTAGCTACAATATTTGGCTTTCCATGTAGATCAATAAATGTCATTAAATAAATCTAATATTAACAAATGAAACTATACCTATACACAACACTTTTGTTTCGTGATTAACACCATACTGCGATTTAGTCACACTCGGGTTTCTGTGGTTAAGGTTTGCGATACAGGGACATCTTGGTGCACAAGGTTAGGACACAGCCGTCACTGTGAGAAGAGTCCAGGAGGCAAAGTTCCGGAAGTGCCTCACTGTTACGTTCCACGTGCACTGCCCGCCTTAAAAAAAAAACTCATGAAGGATGGTATAGATTGGAGAATGAATACTGTTACTCCGTCACATGACGGAGTCAGTTGTAGTAAAGTGATAAAAGTGTAGGTCTTCAAGGATATGAGGCCGTGTCGATTGGTGACGGGCGATCAGTTTTTCGGAGGATAATGCTGCCTTCATCTTCATGGTAGTCCATTATGTCGAAGATGTACAGAGCAAGTTTTATTTAACCTACAGTAGTCTAGCTTCTAACTCAAGGAAGGAGTCACAGTTCTTCCTCCAGACGGGGATCTCTTGAATTTAAAGAAAATTCAATCACGCTACCAGATCATGACATTACGAGTCGGTGTAATAGATATAAAGAAGTAAATTTTTATTACCAACCAATCAATAAACAAACAAACCAGTTGCACAACAAATTTCGCTACTCCACGTACACAGGAAACTACTCCCACAAGTTTCTGTTATTTCTTATAGCCATCATTGCTCCATGAATACGAGTAAGGCAATAAGAAATATCCGACACAGTTTGAGTAGTCTCCTCTACATGTGAGTAGATGAGAAAGATTTATTGTCCAGTTTCTTGTTTTAAAAAAACTCATTTATACACTCGCCGGATGTTTCGTGAATTCATGGTACTGACGTGTCGGGATTACACATCGAGATATGTTCGAAAACAATGCACGCAGAATGTCTCTCAGTTTGTACCCAGATGTAAATTCAAAAGCAGCAGTTAAAGGGGTTATAGGCCGTGTATTTCCCCTTTATTTCTACTGGGACTTGACGCTTTGTCTTTAGGCGTGTATAGTTTCCGACGTTTCGAAAGTTCGTGTGCGTTAGTCTTTAGTCTTAAGAAATCCAAAACCCAAAAGATAAAGGCATAACTTTCCTTCGAAACGTCAATAGAAGAAGACCTGAGTTTTTAGGAACGCGGCTGTGAGACTCTCGAATCTGAAATTAATATTTTCTTGGAAATCTTCGTAAATTAAATTGAATATCGCAAAGTGGGAACTCTGTCGTCATTATTTTTTTCCTCCTTTGCATATTTTTTCTAGTTTTTTTTTACTCATCTTCTCTTTTCTGTTGTACTTAAAAGGAAAGGAAGGTACACAGGTTGTATGTGGATCTCTTTAAAATTATACACTTGCATCCGCCTAGCAAACCGAGTCATTAGGAATGGTACATATAACGGCTCTCAGAACGACATCTACACTTCCAGCATTGATACATTCATTTCTAGCCTCCTATGGGTTGTGTTAACAAGGCTAATTTTGTTTCTGTCGAAGTTTATCATGTGGATATCATTTTGTTCAATAAGTATTACGGATACTATAAAAATTAATTATTAGCCCAGAGTAATTGAAAAAATAAACACTTAATCTCGTCTACTTAATAATAATAATAATAAT
>Ga0123352_10007069_pt1 | contig 17264 bp, 9 predicted proteins | sample TergutLab28metaG_FD_89700 | JGI IMG/M metagenome (GOLD analysis project Ga0123352, IMG submission 89700) | Labiotermes labralis P1 segment gut microbial communities from Petit-Saut dam, French Guiana - Lab288 P1 | ecosystem: Host-associated > Arthropoda: Insects > Digestive system > Gut ... | reverse complement strand
GAAGGATTTGCGTGTGAGAGGGCTTCGCACAGCCCCACAGCTGGATTCCGTATGTCCACACGGGCTTGAGGATACATTTGTAAAGGAGAAGTTGGTTTGGAAGAGAGAGTTGGGAGCGACGACTTAAATCCAGGACATGGCTCGTAGTTTGAGGTCGAGGTGTTGGCGCTTAGTTTGGATGTGTTTCCGCCAGGTCAGTTGGCGGTCGAGGTGTAACCCGAGGCAGCACAGATCTAGAGTATCAATTTACGGCGTACTTTGTAAAAACGTAAAGGTGACCCTGTCCTAGCCTTGGAGGCGTATAGTGGGTGTAGAGGCATGGCTCTATGTTTTCTTAACCTCGGCATTAGCGGTGGTGAGTGGCCAGCTTCACGCCCCAGCCGCTCTACCCTCGGGAAAGGACCCCGGTGCCCATTCAGTAGGTAGCTAGGTGGGCTCTAGAGCTCATGTGGACGGTTTTGAGGGAAAACAAAATCTCTCCCCACCGGGATTCGAACCCTGTACTGTCCATCCCGTAGCGAATCGCTATACTGACTTTCCTGTCCAGGTTCTGACGCATTTTGTGTCAACTTCAAATTTCAGGAGGGTCGTATTTCGTAAGTTACGACATTGTATGCTAGATTCCTCTGGCTCAGGATAGTGACCAGTGACGGACTCCTGTGAACACCGGCGGTGACCATGTGGTTTCTTAACATGACGTGGAGTTTCTTTTCTAGCTGAGCGCTCATTAGCTTCTGAGGGAGGTCTCACCTTCTTATAGTTATTGCATTTTCTTTGTAACTCACTTGACCAAGTTGACGATTATAATAGTTTAGTGCAACAGTGTAGAGTGACTACTATTATGTACTTTTCTCGGACTTTTGGCGTCATGTGACCGACAGTTTTATCCCGTTTGCCATCCATAAGTCCCACATAGGTTGTTTTGAGAATGAGCTGCAGTTTCCGGTCTGAGAAGCCAGTAAGCTCTTCCTGTGCTATAACACAGCCTGTGTCTCAATTCCTTGCCTCAGAATCTCTCAGCTGCTGCTGCTGCTGCTGGCGGAGAAATTCGCTATTGCATTACTAATTCAACACGAAAACACACTCAGCTTAAGCGAAAGCTAGTTCGTAGCTTCCCTCATACTGATATGAAAAATTCCAAATTGAGCGTCTACTACGTAACTTCCATAGAAGTGCATTGTACTCAACGTGTACTGCAGTGTTGCCTACCTCGTCTTCCAGGTCGCTTCTGCTTCGTTGTTGCCTGAATTCCTGTCCGCTGGAAGAGATTGTGGAGAGTTCGGGTAGGGGGGGGGGGATTACGAAGAAAAATGTATAAAGCTTATATAAAATGTGTTGTGCAGCGAGAGGAGGTGGAGTTTGAGTTATGGGGAACAGGAGTTCCGCTGCTTCCGGAATTCAATATCCTCGCTTTTCTTTAAGGGCGAGAACGATAAAAAGCCACAGACTTGTGGAAGAAAGATATGTTGATTTTTTATCCGAGTAAAAGCGAAACTTCTTTTTCTGTTTGCATCGAACATGGCACGAGATGTTCAGTAAGGGCATGAGGCGAGGTTAGCTGCATCAGTATAGTCACCTGGATACGGGATAGACGAACTAGGTTCTACGGTCGATAGGTACAGATATTCTTACTCGCTGTGATGCCACCCAGTCTTATTTGCGGTGGGTACCCTAAGCTCTTTTCTGTCGGTAAAAGTGGCTGGGGCGTTAAGCTGGTCACTGATTTCCATTTGGGTTTGAGGTTCATGTGTGGAGCTATACAGCCATTCTCCATTAAGGCTTCGTGGCATGTTGTTTATTAAATGAAAGCAAGAAAAGCTTTGATAATAATATTATTTTAGTGCCAATATTCTGTCAATATAGACGGATAATTTCTGAGACACAGAGACAGGGAGACGATTCTTAACGCCAGCGGTTTGTCGTGTCACCGCCTTGCGAAATTTCTGGAGACTGGCTCAGCACGTTTATTCTTACCAGATTGCACGGCGTCATATCTCAGAAGACCTTAATCTTAACAAATATACACCGTAATTGGAACCTGCAATCTAGCATAAAAGCTGCCTACGTAAAGTTATTCCTGTCTACGCCATGAAGGCATATAGTGGGAGTAGAGGTATAGCGCCACCCATTCTTAACCTCTGCGCTAGGTGGAGGTGAGTGGTCAGCATCGCGACCCGGCCACTTTACGCCCGAGAAGGAACGTGGGTACACGTTGGGTGGGCCCCATGGCCGGCGTGGACGTTTTGGAGAGGGGGGGGGGAATTCCTTGGTCGTTCCATGTTTTGAACCCCGGACCGTCAATTACGTAACGTAATCACTGTACTGACTATGCTATCCAGGCTCCCAATATAGATGTAGAAGTGGATTATAGAGAAATGGATTGCTGATTTCTGTCATGCGCCAGATGAATCCAATCCATGTGCTTATATACCTGTAATATCCGTTTTAATATCATTCTCTCATCTACGCCCGTATCCCCTTAATAATAATAATAATAATAATAGAGGCAGCAATACATTCGCTCTGCGCTTGTGGGTGATTCATTTCAGGCACATTGTTCGTGCTCGCACAGTACCTCGCTCTTATGTAATGTTTTGTCGCCGCCAGACATGACGAACTGCTGCTTGAAGTGTTGCTGCACCACAAGATGGTGGAATTAAAATACGAAAGTAATTATCCCCTTTCTTGTCGTACTTCTATTATGCGGAAATTAATGTTGATAAACTGATGGATTGAATGTCACCGAAGCCGTGCCAAGGCGAAGGACGTAGGAGGGAAGAGGATAAAAATATGGAATGTTGGAACCACAAAGAGGGAGTGGAGAAACGGCTTTTAGCTCTTTGTTGAGTTGGGGTAGTCTGATGTAATATATTGTTTCAGTTCGCTGTGCCCTTCGCGTACACAAGTTCAGTTCCAGAATGTCTCCAGTCTTACATTTCTTCGCCGTTTGTGTTGTCTGAAAAAAGTGCTTCTTAGAATGATCCATTTCGCAAATAATGGCTTACTGTGGTCTTCCATTGTACGCGTAGACCTAACTGTATGTTGTAACATTTCGAAGTAGAATGTCCTGACCAGCATGAAATTCATGAGTTAATTTAATTTATAGCCTAGAACTTTCATACTAAATTATATAAAAAATGTCCTATTGCCTTCGTTGATGAAGCATGAGGATGTAAAGAAGTGACCTTAGTATCATGCGTTTACTTTAATTGCTCTGTGAAGGACTGCAGGGGAAAAAATAATGTAGAGTTGTATTTCTTTGTGGTCATGGGTTCTATAGAAAAAGTCAATTTCGTCCCATTACATGCCGCGAAGACCCAGACGGGGAGTAGACGTTTAACTCCACTCATTCTTAACCTCGGCGTTGTATGGAGGTGTATGGTCAACGCCACGCCCAGGCCGCCTTACCCCCGGGAAAACCCCAGTATCCACTGTACGGGAGGCTGAGTGTGCCTAGGACTCTTCTGGACGGGTGTGAAAAATCGCGTCCCCAACCGGGTTTCGAACTCCGAAACGTCGAGCCCTTAGCGAGTCTCTACACCGACTGAGCTATCCCGACCCGCCGATTTATTTTGGCCACAACACTTAATTCTGGGTGTAATATGAGTTCCAGTTGAAGTAGGGGTGTGGGGCTGGGGGTACGTTAAGACGCTGAAGTAATAAGGTGGATGAAATGCACCGATGGTGTTGGTGGGTTGAAGGGAGTAAGCCCATCACCATGAAGAAAGAAGTGTCACTTTCGTACGAAACGTCTGCGTCCACCTGCGGTGTCGATACCCAGAAGACAGACTGCACACGTGGTCTGCACCCACCGTGAAAGCCTGACAACATATACCGTCGTACTCAAGAAATTTATGTTTTCTAATCCTCCGAAGTTTTATGCTTTCCCACATAAGTGACTGTCGGTATTTCAGCTTCTGTTTTTGGAAAGAGCCCCTAAGTTGTCTCAGAAAAATGCTTTGTTTCATCCGTCGTGGACGCATCCTGTACACCGGTCCTAGGCGAAGGGAAGTACTGCCCTTCCTGGCATTGATGCTTCATGTTCTTTCTCTTCTGTTAACTTAGAGGGTGTTAAGTTTTTTCAATTTTTTTTTTAATTCTTGGACTCAGCTATCAGTTCTGAATCCTTAAATGTTTTAATTACGAGGAACTTGTCCTGTGACATTACCCCCACATTGCAATAAACAGTAATCTCTTGAACTTTTTTTTTTTTTGGGTTGGCTGGACAACCGTAATGGGGCTAGGCCTCCTGTATGAGGTTCCTCTTTCCCATTCCGTTAGTCAAACCACACTTGGTAAGACTCCACGGGACGAATGATCGGCCCGACGCAGAGACCTGTACCTGACAACACACAACACTCACAAGAGACAGACAACCATGCCTCCGGCGGGATTCGAACCGGCAGTCCCAGCAAGCGAGCAACTGTAGACCCCACGCCTTAGACCGTGCGGCCACTGGGATCGGCCGAACTAAAATTTATCAGGCCCTAAACCAGTAGGACACCAAATTCTAGCCTGAAACTGCTGTTTCTCGTAGTGTCTGTCACCCTTTGTGCGGGGACATGCGTCAGTGTCTGCTCCCACTTGCGGCGTATCTGACAAAGAAAACAATACCCAGTTTATACAGCTTACGAGATTTCAGCAACACATCGTCTCGTGTTTAGACTGCTGTGCTTCTTGCATTGTTTTGAATCCAAACAGTCGGTATTGTTCCTAACAGCTTGTTTCCATAAGTACATTTCGACATGAACTCGGATAATAGTTAACATTGTTCATGTACGGAGTTTGCCTGAATTAAGCGAAACGTTGGAAATGTGTGAAGGAGTCGTTGAAAATACTGTGTTCTGTTTTAATAGGATTTGCGATAGCACCATCCTTTAAAAGCAAATGTCATATAAAACTGTTTTCGCCTGTTTATAGGAACGTTTTCTTACCATTGCATTGATTTAAATTAATTCCAAACGCTTTGTTTATTTCGTCACACATTTACCGCAGGATAGGGAAGTCATGGGAATTCGAAATTAATTTTAAGGAGTATCTGAAGTCGAGCGTTTTCGTCTCCGTTCTGCTGGAGTGTGGCGCCGCCTCACTGGAGCATTTGTGTCGGACGTTTCGAGGTAGAGTGGTAGTCTCATCTTTAGGGTTAAGAATTGCATTGGGCGTTTCGACATTTGAAGATGAGACTAGTACGCCTATCACCCATGACACGAAGCCACGTCCCTGAAGAACGGAGACGTCAATTGACGTCGCTTAAATAAGGGGAATGTACTGCTGAACATAACAACATTGAAATATGCTGCTGAACGTAACATTGGAATATACTGCTGAACATAACAACATTGAAATATACTGCTGAACATAACACCATTGAAATATACTGCTGAACGTAACAACATTGAAATATACTGCTGAACATAACAACGTTGAAATATTTTGCTGAACATAACAACGTTGAAATATGTTGCTGAACATAACAACATTGAAATATACTGCTGAACATAACATTGAAATATACTGCTGAACATAACAACATTGAAATATACTGCTGAACATAACAACACTGAAATACACTGCTGAACATAACAACATTGAAATATACTGCTGAACATAACAACATTGAAATAGAAATCGCTGCTTCCCTTCCGAACGTTGGTAACTGGTGTTTACCATTCTACAAAGGTGTGGCAACTAGAATCCTCACCAGCGCCGCTCTGACCTCTTTGATACATCGAATTTTTGCAGTTGCGTTGTCCCTGTGCTTTCGTGCCGCGATGGAAGGACATTTGGTGCGTTTACGTGGATTACGTGGTGGTCATTGTCACGCCTTCGTTGGTTAGCTTCGGGAGATAATGCCACTTTACACATTGAATAGAGCCCAGAGCCATTCTGAATGTGGCGGCGATGAGACAGGCCTCTGTTACTAGCGGCAATCGAAGTCCGGTCGTCCATGTGCTAGCCAGTCCCTTGACGGGGTCATCTGTCCTAGTTCCTTCAGATGGTAGGGCTCGTATGGTCGCCCTGTCGCGGTCTCGGCGTAAAGTCTACACCACCACCAACAGCAGCAGCAGCAGCAACAGCAGTGCGGTTAAATGTGCATGTCCTGAAGAAGGGATCCGAACTGGTTTTCGACCTACATCATACCTGCTTTCTTTGCCACTCAAGTAACTCAACGAAGCATCAGTCTAGAAATGTAGAGCCTTGTATGGAACTTTGATGCCTCTTGCAATGTTCACATCAGCGCGCCACTGCCATCTATCGTGAGCCAGTTGAATCATCCTATTTTTCAGACCCATTGTATTATCCGGATACGTGTAGGTTCAACAAGCTATCCTACGCTTCGTGTTGTCGGACTGAAATGTAATTTTATTCCCCCCACCCACATACATTGCGACAGGCCTATAGGCCTGTTACGTCTGCGACGCGATTCAAGACAGTTCTCATCTTGCCGTCCGATGCGGACTTTTGTGTGATTGTATAATGAAATAACAGAAATTAGCATTTCAATTTCACACATCATGAAGTGTAAACTGACAGATATTCATAGAAGTAATTATTTCCCAGACATATTTATTATGCATACCGCAGTGAGTAGCTAGACCCTCAATTACCGTACGAATAAATGGACGCTCTGTGGATTTGAATAGACTTACTGTACCAAACCCGACTTTTCGAAGTCAGAAACACAAAGCAAGTCAGAGTACAGCGACCGTTTGGAGCAAAGTGTCTGCGCCCTTCTGTCTAAGTGTCTTCCATAAAAAGCAGATACTAACCTTGAGCTCCCACACTAACACGTTTTCTTTATTAAGAATGTGTTGATGACGAAAAATTGGGATTATTTGCTTGCTAAATTAGTTTTTTGATTGGAGTTAAGAAACAGTGAATGGAAGTGCAAGAATACAAACAAGTAAAGACACGCCAACTTTGATACAGGAATGCCTTCCGTTACCCTTACTGGCGGGAAAGCTTTCGCGCCGGATTTAAGCAGCTGTTTTTAGACCTCAGAGTTTGCGTTGTGCTTTGCCTCCGTTGGTGACGCGATAGCTCAGTCTGTACAGTGACTAGGCCACAGATTGGACGATCGAGGTTCGGGGTTTGATTTCGGGTGGGAGTAATTTTCAGAGCGTCCAAACCGGTTTTGGCATTCTCCCTGCCTACCGTTCGATGTGTATGTGAGGCAGCAAAGTAGCCGCAGCGTGAAGCTGACCAGCGCCATCTGTTGCGTATGTGAAAATGTGGAAGTCATTTTTCAAGTGTTTCGCGCACGTGGAAGTCATTTTTCAAGTGTTTCGCGCATGCGGACTTCATTCTTGCAGTGCGTCGTGGTAGAAGAAAGACTGAGAACCGCTGGCTGAGATTATACGTGGATACTGTCGAGTGTTTGGATGACAGTGAATAATGAATTGCGTGGGGTGTTGAAGGAAGATTAAAGTTGTGTGGTTTTACAAAAACGAGGAAACTGAAAAAGTCCATATATATATATATATATATATATTATATATATATAATACACTGTCATCACAAGCAGAAAGTGACACATGGTATAGTCTTTCTGCACTAACAGCTGCTTTGTTTTCGTTGATTTTTTGTCCTCATATTTTGAGAGCCGTTGAATAAAATGAGGTTGCCTTGCAGTCGTCTTCAATTTGTTCGGCGCTCTTAGCAGCAGACAGTCATACTTCGCTACGTTCCTTCGTGTTCCGCGCTTGCGACTGATTGGACTTGAACTGTACGAACGTCCTCTTGTCTGCCTCGCCTGATTCATGTTTGTAAAGTGACGTTAAGGTGATGAGCTAAACCTTCGTTCCTTTTTACGTCTCCTTAAACTAATTTCATATCTTCTTCAGAAACCTTTCTGTCTCTGCAACTCACTTGCTCACTCACTCACACACACACACACACACACACACACACACACACACACACACACACACACTCACATTCACTCACTCACTCACTTACACACACACACTCACTCACACAGACACTCACACACACACATACACACACACATACACACACACACACATTCACTCACTCACTCACACACACACACTTACTCACACACACACAACACACAAACACATACACACACTCACTCAATCACACACTCACTCACGCACACACTCACACACACACACACACAATATATATATATATATATTTTTTTTTTCTGCCAAGTATTAAGTTGAAGAAAAAGCTGCAGTGATGGAGCGGTTAGGTGGCTAAGGCATTTGTTTTGATTGTTATTAAAAGTTCCGCTATATCTTTGAAATGCTGTGACGTAATTTTGGTGTTCACATTACCAAGCTATCTGTATTTATTGAATTATGAGCAGCCACCCACCCCTCTCCCCCTCCAAAAATTGAATCCTTTCTTCGGAATCGTTTCGTGATATGTGTTACGGTCCCGTTCTCTCATCGCGGAGACCCGGGTTTGATCTCAGGCCCTCTGCGAGGGGTTTGTGGTGGACAGTTTGGTGCTGGGACAGGTTTCTTCCTGCGCACCTCGATTGTCCCTTGTCAGTACCTTTCCAACAATACCTCCTACCCACGCTTTTAAATATCACTGACGCATATAATCTTAGCAACTGACAGTCGTTATATAATGTCTGTCCGCCATTTATGTTATGGATGTCAATGTTATGAACATAATTCACCCATTCATTGAAACTTGGATACAAATGTCATGTCACTGGCGGCCCGTCGTTTCCGTAATGCCTGCTTCTTGAGCTGAATATGTCAGGATTTTCCATTGACTTATTCCTGGCCGCACTGTGGCCCTGGGGTCCACCCTGCCTCCAGCAGAAATTAATACCAATGTTAGCTCCTTGGGGGGGGGGGGGACAGTCGGTGCGTGTTGCTGAATACCTTGCCATCTTTATGTGCCGATTGTCTAGAAATTCAGGGAGCCCTAAGGGACCGCCAAATGTGTCGGCGTAACAGCAGTGAGGTCTGGGGAAGTGAGAACAATTTATGATTCCTCGCGATTCCCAAATAGTCGTACTTAACTGAATGATACAGCGTTTTGCAACATTTGAAATTAGAATTCCACGAAACTTCAACTTGGCTTGCTGTTTTAACGCTTGTGCCAATTGTATTTTAGCGTTGGCTGTCCATGAGGTGTGATTTTGCTCCTTAAATGAAAACTGACTTAGAATCGAAACGTGATTTTACCACACAGGGGCCTTTGGAGTTCAGTCATGTCAGTAAATAAAAACCACGATTTTCAACGTATTGTTAGATATTTATCATTTAGTGTATGTGTGCGTATGTGCGTGCGTGTGTATGTATGCATGTACGTACGTGTGTGTGTATGTAATGTAAGTATGTATTATGTACGTGTGTGTATATGTATATAATGTATGTATTTATGTATGTGTGTATGTATGTATATAATGTATGTATGTATGTACGTGTGTATATATATATATATATATTATATAGTTTATGTATGTAATGTATGCATGTAATGTTTGTGTGTGTGTGTGTGTGTACATAATTTCCTTAAGGCCATAAATGCAATATAGTGCTCGTGCAATTTAGGGTACAGTTGCTGTACTGTTACTGTGATTATTAAATGTGATGTATCATCAAAGTTGGCCAGCTACCATTTTAATTTCCTACTGTGAAACTTTTGCCTTTGCACTGGAACAATTTACAGTACTTCAGTGATACAGTAATTTAATAAATTAGTCCTCTGATGACTGACTTTCATGTAAATCATATACGAAATTTTATTTCCTGTGACAGAGACAACGCAGTCTGCCATGCCCATTGTAAAGACCAATCGGTTATTAATGTTTAGCGGAATTACTGGTATTTATTTTGAGAATTATACAAGACACATAGGCTTATATGCGCTGTGTAACAAAACTCAGTTTCGTAACATTACTCCACCTTAGTGTGTAAATTTACCACAAGGCTTAGAAACTGTTAAACCTGTAGTGGATTTAGTTGTGTTCAAACTCATTTCGTGTATACTGCCAGGACTGCCTGAAATGGCGGTAAGCAGCATCGTACAATTTCACGATATTTAGTACAAGTGTCGGTGCTTACGAGATCTAACACCAAAAGAGATTCCATAGTGTTCTTTGTTAGAACATCCTAAGTTTTATTAAAAAATTAATACAAATAAATTAATTTATAGCACCTGCGAACGTAATTTTTAGCACAGATCTGCCTAGTCTCACGCAGTTTTTTAACTTATTTGTTTCCCTTCACCGTCTTGGCCCTTGTAGAAGAGTTCGTTTTAAGCCGCTGATTGTCCCACAGCGGGCGAGAAAATTGCCTGGCTTTTGTGACGTCCTATTGCACATTTACACTCCTTCTTTCTTTGTGGTCCTTCTCCGCTGAAGCCTTCCTTTAGGTTTGCCAACTCACATATCTTACACATATCTCCCTCCTCCCAGTAATCCTACATACAGCAGGCGTTTTGTTATCCTTCGTCGCTTTTACATAATTTTCGATGAGTAGCAATTGCAGCGTTTATCACCTTCTGTTACATCATGTTGCATAACTTAAGATACTCGACCAGCCCTCTGTTCACAGACATCCTCCCCTAACCTGGAAGACGAAATTTCACACTCAAAAACTCGACGTTGTACAGTCTGCACCACTGCACTATGTCGTTAAATTAACCATGAATGAACAGTGTGTGTCAGACCTACATAATAACGCTAGTCCCCTGAAGCTCCAGGAGGTCGAGGCTCCCAGAATTTCTAGGCAGCCGGCACATAAAGGTCGCAAGGTTGTCAGCCCTACGCACCGGGTGATTTACCCCCCTGCCCCAACAGATACCGCCGGTACTCCTTTCTGTTAGAGGCTGGGTCGACCCCAGGGCTGTTGCCCGACCGGAAGGATTAAGTCGAACCCGAGGCCATCCGGCTTGTAGCGCAGGGCCTCAGCGCACTGCGCCACCGCGTGCCCCAAACTCAGTAATACAATATGTAAATATGCAGGGTTGTACATTTGATTATTTGGGTGTTAATATAGGAGATAGCGTGATGAAAGTTGCTGAATTGATTGCAGACAGACATTCCCCACACTTAAACTCTTAAATATTTTGTGATTGTGATTTTTATTTATTTATTGTCGGCCCCCACAGTTTTCTCGTTTATTTGCTGCTTTACAATTTCATAAAAATGTAGTTACAACCTTCTGGCACCAAACCCTGCAACTCACGGTGTATACATCATGTTACAATAGCAACATGCATTGCTGCTGGCGGTCTATAAATCTAAACGCTTTTAAGCGGATACTGGTCAACAAACGGACCATTCATTACGACGTTACCGCCCAAAATGTTTTTTATCCGACGCCTTGCTCAGTCTAGGCATAGTTCTCCTAATTTAGCGTCTCTGTCCATTTATCAATATGTGCGGTTCTTAGCCAAAACCGATCTTGATTCCGGAATTCCCTTGGAATGTGTGTACGTTGTCAGAGTGGGAAGATCTACTAAGGAGTTTGTGGTCAGTAATCTTGTAACTTCAAGCCCCACTAAATCACCGGACCGAGAACTTTTATTCCAACTCTGATATTAAAAGTTCCAAACGCAGCGCCGGTCAAGCAATAAGTTTGGGTGATGGAAGTATTTTATCACTGTTTTGCGGGTTACTGGATAATATTCCGTACTGGCTCCTTGAACTGTGAGCACTGCACCGAATTACTGTGTGACTGAAGAAAATATTTAGACCTGTCTTGAGCTGTGCGGAAAAGACAGTTCTCGCAACACGTCCATCTGTTCTTATGTCCTCATGCTGGTACATCTGAAGATTCAATACACCATGGAGCATTAGGCCTAATAGTCCTCATCCTAAGTGAATCTATGAAGTAGATTACAGGTAGATGCAGGTGTGTGTTATATATTTCACATTTCGAGCCCTGAAGATGGTATAATGGCAACAAATCTTGTGGCCCTGTGTTAACCAAAGTTAGTAAATTAATATTGCTTGGACAGTAGAAATACAGGGTGATCAAAAATCTCTGTGCACCTGACTTCCGTATTGTAATTATCAGGTGCACAGAGACTTTTTGATCACCCTGTATTACTATGACGTATTTTAATCCTATAACTGTGAGAGAAAATATAATTTGGGTACATTATTTCGCTTCACTGTCATGTGCTTGGTTGCTGTAGGAGTCTTCTGTCGAATTTTAATGGGCTTTTTCTTCACGGGCAAAGGCATTGGGAGCGTTTATCTAATTCTGAAGTCAAAATTAATGGGGCGGATCCTCCAAGCTTTCCTTTCCGCCTCCATACATTCAGCCTTAAGCTTTTCTGTCGCGTTTTTCTCTACCTACACATTAATAACATTTTCAGCATCTCGTATTGAATTTTCCGATAATATTTTGTTTCCTTCTGTCCTATTTCCCTTTTGTTATTATTAAATTATTTTTATATTTGCATATCTTAATTATTCTCCTTAATCTGCATTTTGCTTCCTGTAACCATTGTATTTCAACTTTACCCACGTTCTATATTTTACAAAACTGTTTTAATTTGTCTCTTGTTTCCTGTTCTCTCTTCTCATGTACTTTTTTTTTTGTATGTGCTGCTTGCCTAATTACCCTTCCGTTTGATATTTCTATTCTTGGTTCCTTTCTTTGAAGACACTTCGTGAAGGTCTGTGAGGAACTTGTGGCGTGTTTGTACCAGCTGCAAGCAGTCTCAGCAGGGGGCATTACACCCGGTTCCGATAGCAAGGGTCACAACGTATCCTCGAAACGAGAGTAAACGCATTTTCCGAATGTTTTCATTTTCTCTGTCGCACTTTAACTTCGATGACCAATCGGAGCTGATTCAAGTGTATCCGCTCAGATATACCCACATTTGTTTATCCATCCAGACGGTAGCTGTCTTTCCCCATTTTGAGCTTGAAATCATTTTAATTAGGTTGCACGAGAACTTAAAACTCTGGGATACCATTTACGATATCACTGATGCAATCCATATCAGGTTTTGACACCGACTAACACGTATACTGTGTTGTTTCAAAGTTGATAAACCACGTGTGAAGAGAGAGAAAACCAACAAGATGCAACAATTAGATGTTTATTATCAACTAATGTCTCAACATGTTTCGGGCATCACTATGCCCATCTTTAGGAGAACAAGATGTGTGTTACTGCACGTGGTGTACTGCGCTGGTTCTGCTGGATGTGGTTGGTAGCGGTTGTAGGGCGCAGCACCCCACAACCGCTACCAACCACATCCAGCAGAACCAGCGCAGTACACCATATGCAGTAACATAGGTCTTTGTTCTCCTGAAGATGGGCATAATGATGCCCGAAACATGTTGAGACAGAAGTTGATAATAAACATCTAATTGTTGCATCTTGTTGGTTTTCTCTCTCTTCACACTTTGCTCACGATGCACGGTCACAGGAACCTAAAGCTTACTGAGCTACCTACCCATGAATTATTTTCCTGCGTTATTTTGCGCATGTCTTTGACCGTGTTGCGTTTGCATATGGGTGATGGCAGACTATTGCACTCCATTTATCTAACGAATGCAGCACTTCAAAGCGTGGAAAAACTGTTAATGGAATCATTGATAGAATTGTAATCATGTTTTCACAGTGACTGTTTTGTCTGTTGGTTCGTTGCAGTCGTTCGTGAAACGGAAATAATGCATCCGACTCTCATGAATTATGTATTTATAAAGTAAATAAACATTAACAATTTATACTTTACGGTATATATGTTCAATTTTTCCCTCCGCTTTGTGAAATAAAATGTCGATTCCGAACTCTGAAATTCCGGAATACGGCGTGGGCATTTGAGTAATTTTTTTTTTGTGCGGCATTCCATAAAGTGTGATTTGTGCGAAGATAGTGTAGCCACTTTGTCTTTGAGATGCTTTGACAGGAAGTAATTTTGAATGTGAGGAAGCAGAGATGACCAGGGCTACGACCGTTCAGCAGGGTAACTTTTCCTTCCGAAGTGTTCAGTTCAAAATGGCTACACAGCGCCCGCTGCGCCATGTTTTGGGCAGTCTTGCTGGAAAGAACTTATGGCAGTTTCAATACTACAGGCAGTGGTGGCGACGGTAAATTCGTTCAGAAGATTTAACAAAATAAACTCCCGAAGGTAGCGCGGTTCGATAGGCACCGGCACAACAATAGAAGGCCCGGATTTTGCATAGACCAGATTCGAGCATTATGTGGGATAACATTAACATTAGTACACGGTGCTTCCAAATGCGTTGTTTGTGAGGTTGTGTTTTTCTGTCGACTCCACGTTTGTCTGTTCCAAATCTGTTGTTTAGGTAGGTAATGGTTCTACTGCAGAGACACATTATTTAGCTATAGCCTACCATGCGATACGTTTCCAAACTTACGTCAGAAGTGTAATTGTCGTGATGAATTTTTACGGTTTACATGAAGTTACAGTAGATCTGTTCCAGTGCTCCCATTCCTTACCATATCCATGTTCCTGCAGCCCAGTTAAATTCCCGAGTATGTTGTCCGGTTGCCATCAGTTGTATGTTTCAGTTCCCTGAACACGTGGCACTGCTTGCATTGCTGTACTCGCCGTATTTATCACTTTTATTAACCAACTTTTGTGCTGTGTGTTTGTTTCATTGTTGTCATGTAACTGTCGCGTGTCATCTTGTCGGCCGCAATGATATGTTAACAGGCTGTACCTGCTTCCTCAGAATAAAGCTACAGAAATGATTCTTGCAAGTTCCGCTGCTGCCCTTTTCTAACTTCCTACTTCTTCATGGTGGGGGGGGGGGAGGAGAGAGAACATGTCTCTTGCAACGGCGGCCCCTATTGGGCCCATCATCCTTCCTCCAGATGATACATGAATGAATATGGAGAGTTGGTGGAAAGATAATATTTAGAGAAGACGTGGCCCGATGCCGCTAGGTCGATAGGAGATCCCTCGTGGATGGCCCTGGGAGCGAATCCGGTTCTCCGCTGTGAAAAACCGCTAACACCGTGGGTTCATGTAACAAATAGGCCTACTGTACTCTTTGCTTTCAAATGATGCGGTCCGAGTAATCTTGTATAGCCAATATCTGAGTCAGTATTTGAACCTGCACTTTCCAAGTTTTGGTATTAATCATTATATCCATCATCGGATGACGAACGAGTTAAATGACGGAGAAATCATGAGGGGTTTACACTGTAGTTGCTACCCCTGCATCGTTCGTGTATATTACTTTTTGTTGTGTAAGTAACTAGCCTGCCTGTGTGGCCAGGATTAGCTTAATGCACCTTAACTTTCACACGTGGTCACAAAATAAGTGACACAGTTATCTTAATTTATTGCTGTGTAGAAATATTTATACAGCGAATTTTATGTTACACTTACTGCGCGTTGTCTTACATTCCGTATTTAAAAAAAAAATTGTTTCCGTATATTTAATTAGTGCATTTTGTTGGTTTTAAAAAAAATGTGGCATTTATACAGTGAGTTTCTGGGAGTTTACTCAGGTATAAATGTCAGCTTTTCCTGATAAATCCGCTCGGAATATTGTGTTACTCTTAAGGGTTTCACATGATTAATCATTGCCTTATTAATGCTGGTTTTGATTTGTGTGTTCAGTAACAATAAACATAATCAAAGACAGGCTCACTCACTCTGCATGAACTTCGTCGAAAGCCTAGTGTAACCAGTCTTAATACGGCCTATTCCATTAGCATCATGAATACATAATTCGTCTCAGTTTCCGTTTTGCTTTGCATGTACACCACTCAAACAACAACTGGCCATAGGGGCCATGTTATCGGATAGCTTTGTCAACCAATATTGTTCCAACTGATTTCGCTGTTGCACTGATGTCATCCCTTTCCGAAAACTGGCATGATATCTTTTAGTCAGAAGTGAATTAGTCATGAGTGACATGCATTATGGATAAGAGTACAAAGGACATCATCTGCATATGTTGTAATGGCTAAATTTGATGCGTCAGTTCTAACTCTTCATTTTCCGCTTATGGCTCTTGTGGATTCCAGTGATACAAAGCATAACAATTTTGCCTTCGTCTGAATTCAAACCTAGGAGCTGCATTCTCGCGGAGAGACAGTTCACTATATCTCGCTGGTGTATAAGTCATGGCGCGGTTGAATTTTATTCCGACGTTCAGGCATTTTCTTCTTCTGTCACGGGTAATGAACGTTGAAGATGCTTTCGAAACGTCGGATTTTCGTGCGGTTATGACTGTTTATGGTCGGGAGAATTTTACTGGAAGTTAAGTAGTGAAGTTGCCTACAACATCCGCGTAATGTCTCTCCGCAAACTTATTAGTAATAATTAAGCCTGTATGACTCCGTCGCTGGACCCACATTCTTATTCATTTTTTGTTTGTTATGAGTTCGGAGTGACGGTTAGTTATATGTGGCTGTGAAAACAGTTTTCGCGTTTCTAGTTCGTTTTATTTATTGTGAGCCCATTGAAGAATCTGTCGCTAAGAAATATAGTCATTGGTGTGGTCAGTATCAGAGAGCAGAAAGTTGTCAGTTTAGGATTGGTCGATTGATTGACTGGTTCGGAATAACTTTTGACCTGTATCGTATTTTATAGTCACCCGATTTTGACAAGGAACCGCTGATCATTTCGCTTATCAGAATAGCTTTCGGTGACGGAATATTGAATTCCTACAAGGTGATCATACCGTTGGGGAGATGTCAGATTTGTGATACTGGAACTCGGGGCCAACTGCCCTTAGTACCTCTCATCATACGCACCTGTCTCTGTGCCCATATGCATGAAAATAAGCCCATAGTTGGGCCTACTTTTAAGAGTTTGTTAAGATTAAGCAATAGATATTCCTTTTTAGACGGTGTAGCAGATAACATGCATATTAATATCTCTTCATTATTTGTTGTGCCAGGTCCTAAGGTACGTTTAGTGCAGTGTGACACAGGGTCATTGTTGCGTTGTTAGAACTGTAGGCCTATACAATGTGGAACAGGGTCATTGTTGCGTTGTTAGGACTGTAGGCCTATACAATGTGACACAGGGTCATTGTTGCGTTGTTAGAACTGTAGGCCTATACAATGTGGCACAGGGTCATTGTTGCGTTGTTAGGACTGTAGGCCTATACAATGTGGAACAGGGTCATTGTTGCGTTGTTAGGACTGTAGGCCTATACAATGTGGCACAGGGTAATTGTTGCGTTGTTAGGACTGTAGGCCTATACAATGTGGAACATGGTCATTGTTGCGTTGTTAGGACTGTAGGCCTATACAATGTGGAACAGGGTCATTGTTGCGTTGTTAGGACTGTAGGCCTATACAATGTGGCACAGGGTAATT
>Ga0123352_10007067_pt1 | contig 17265 bp, 10 predicted proteins | sample TergutLab28metaG_FD_89700 | JGI IMG/M metagenome (GOLD analysis project Ga0123352, IMG submission 89700) | Labiotermes labralis P1 segment gut microbial communities from Petit-Saut dam, French Guiana - Lab288 P1 | ecosystem: Host-associated > Arthropoda: Insects > Digestive system > Gut ... | reverse complement strand
GGCATGAAATAAACTTATTTTAAAACAAAAATTTTGTGCATCAAGTTGGTTAAATACTGAGATAAATATACTGAGATGCACGGTCAACAGAAAGTCAAAAAAATAAATACAGTAACTATATATGTTGTAAAAGTAGTTAAAAATTTACATTTGTACTTAAAGTTAATTACTAAAATAGAAATAACAAATGTACTTGATGTTTTTACTTACTTTCGCGTCTCATATCTGTGGTTACTTCATTCCACAGCTTTTTGACAATGTCTCTGTTGTAGTACAGTTTGTCCCATAGAGGTTTCTTTTCAGAAACTAATTATATTAATTTCTCCAAATCAACCATTCTCTGCGGAGAACACAATACGCACAAGACAAAATGTTCACAGAACCAACAGCACTGACGAATACGGCCGGAAAAAAACAAACTCGTTTGATTTCGGGCAGTGATCTGTGAAATCAGGCCGCGTACGGCAGTGTAACTGGTCGCCACTGTGACCGTTCACGTTAGTTAACACAGCTTTGTTTCCTCGTCCGTGATCGGCCGTATACGTCAGTGTAAAAGTACGGCCGTATACGGAGCCAATCTGACCTTAGCCTTACTCGAAGAAATCGCACGTACGCCTACACGTGGAAATAATATTTATAATGCACCATATACCCTGTTAGGTGTCTTGTGCTAATTAAGCCCTGAGTGTGTAAGTAGAGTGGGCAAATGACGGCCCGTGGAATGGAATGTTACGAGCAGCAATTGACCCGTACGCGAAGGAATTTGACGTTACTTAACAAAGACCGATATCTTATTTCTGTAATAATAATTGTCTTGAGACTGGCGCCTACGACACCAAGTGATTCGATTACGTGTAGAATGCCTTCAAGAAACGAGGTATGTGGGTATGAACGGGAATCAGCTGACTCAGCATACGGACCAATGGCACGATCCTTCGGGTCCAACACAAGGAAGTCAATCTCTCGACTGCTTCAGCAACTACTAGCTTCTGCTCTACGGAGTTAATTATGGTATTGTAGCTTCGTAGAATGTCACTCAAGACGATCTGTCGTTGCCACTGATAAAATAAAACGCTGGGAGACCCAGAGCCAGTAATACATTATGGCAAAAGGTTAAATCTCCAATCCTGGTTGTAATTAATGTTTAAACAAAACCATCTCTCATTAATTGTGTCTGTCAGTCGAATCCCGATGAAGACTACCGCCAATAACGGTTCTGAAATTTAATGCAACTGTAATTAATTATTACTTAACCTTCATTTTGGTGATAAAACTGGTAATGTTGTTTGTTTTCACATATGGTTATTCGAAAACACCCTGTCTTAGCAGAAATAACCCGTGGGTGATGGGTAGTTAACGCTTGTTTTCACATTGTATTTCAAAGGCTTTGGGTCTTGATGATTGCTTATGGCATTATTTGTTATTGGTAAGACACTTTGAATGTAAATCATTGTTACTTGGTAAAACTGTAAAGTTGTCCCAGTGCATGCCATGAAGGCGTAGAGGTGGATTAGAGATACAGCGCCACTTTTTCTTAACTTCGGCACTCAATGGAGATGAGTGGTGAATCTTACGTCCCAGTCGCTTTACCTCTGGGAAAACAACCCCCATTACTCACTGAACAGGAGGCTGGGAGGGCCTCAGAGCCGGTCTGGACGTTCTGGTGAAGAAAGAAATCCCTTTCCCCAACAGGGAATCAAACCACGTATCTTCCAGGCCATGGCCTAATTACCATACTGACTGCACTATCTTGGCTCCAGTGCTATAAAATGGCCATGTTTTAAGAGGCTTGTACAGAGCCAAACTGCTGGTCTCATTGTTTGAGAATGTTGGAATTGGCAGGTGATAAAATAAGCACAAAAGTAATGATTTCTTTATGAATCTGATAGTGGGGAGGGCATAATATGATTGGGTGTTGATGAACTAATCTCTTAAAATTAAATTCAGCTGGCTAGTGTATCAGCATACACGTTTAGGATTCTGACTTCTGAATTCACTCCACATGTCAATCAATGATAGTATATTTAGAAATAATAAACATATCTTGGAGCATAGTGACAACCAATCACCTGACGACAGAGGTACATATACCTTAAAAAATCTGCTCTTCATCTCAGACAGTAGGTAACAATCAACATATCTGTAGTGTAATATATCAGCAACTGAAACAATACGTTAATGAAAGAGACTGTGTCGATTTTACATTTGGTCAGTTTTTGCCATTCTCAAATAAGACAAATCACACTATTATATAAAAACAGCTGTCACAGAATTCAGTGAATTCGTATGTATGGATACATTTTATTGCACTTCAAAAACGAGAATATAAAAGCTACATAATAAAATCTGCTTGTGGCTCCTTACAGTTCCTGCTGATCTACCGGAAGGCCAAGGCTGGGGAACTTGCAGAAGAGAGTGGGCTCAGTAGACTGGCCGAGCTAACTGAGATTAATGTCGAGGAAGTGGGTGTTGGAGGAGCCAAAGACTTCTTTGAAGCAAAGGTAATAATTTGTGTAGCTACACATATCAAAGAGCACTGCGGGATGTAACACTTGGTAAGAAGGCTTTTGTTCTGCCATCTTGATGCTGAGCTATTTACTTGACTACATATACTACATTGTTCTTTGCTTAGACATTTTTCAGTGTGCTCTTCAAATGAAATTCAGAACTGTTGAAAGAAACTAATGCAAACATAAATACAACATACTTTAATGATTCTTAAGTAATATAATAACACATTTTAAACTGTGCAGATTGTTAGCACAAAGTAAGGTGACAGGATCATCAGAAGGCAGTAAAGGGCAATTCAGGGCAATAGCCTGTCATTTTCCTGGGCAGACTGAGGAACACCAAGGAAAATCTCAGAACAGTTTGTGCTCCCTACACATATTTATGCTTTGTTTAACAGTGTTCGCAGTAGCCGTAAATATACAGCATGGTACATCCTCATATGACACTCTTTGTGGTTGAAGGCATGTTTAAGATACATAATGTATTGTGACCTGACTCTTATCCTGTCTTTGGATTGTCAGTATGCCAGATATTGTTTTGTTAGTTTAGAAGCAGAGATCACAACCAGAAATCTGGGAATAATAAACTGTATGACAACCAGTAGACTACCAGGATTATATTTACTCCATATGACAAGGTGATTATAAATTTATATATGCTAGAGCTTCACATGGATTTTGAACACAGCTGGGGCCTCAAACTTCCAACACTTATAAAATCAGTATGACAATAAACATTCAAAAACTGTGTTACAGATTGAGGAACTGAATAAGACCAGTAAGTTTGAAGATGAAATCCGCCAAGAACAGGAACAGCGCAAGCGAGAAGAAGAAGAAAAGGCACAGAGAAGGACTGCTTTCAAGAAGAAGGCAGCACTCTTTCAGAATGACAACTTGGAAACAAATGAATAAACGCGAAGGCCCGCACACATTATCAGCCTCCAAAACAGTGATCTGGAAACATCACTGAATGTATAATGGATGTGTAGACTGACTAAAAGGCATTAACAAAGAAATGATGGGTTGTAATGCCAGATACTTCCACATAGCTTCCAGCTTATAGATGGAAGACAAAGAAACATAAATATCATTTTAATGTTATATATATATGTGATGTGATACAGGCCTATTTAATTGTACATAACACATCTTTCTAGTAATATATTTTGGTGATAAAATGTCATTATCTTTTAAACAGAGACTGTCATAAACCAGTTGAACTATATTCTAGGATAACCTGTGCTACCACTACAAGTTAAAGTTCTTATTATGGTGAATGCATAGAAAATTGGACTTAAATGTGAAGGTATACGGTGATTCTGTACTGAAGAAAGATACAGTCATATTTGTTGTTACCTTTGAAATTTGGGACTATTTCTAATTTTGTTAATAAAAATGTAAAATTGTGTTATATTATTGTGATAAAATGTACAAACAGCATGTATACCTTTTACATTTACAAATATTACTGATAATAATAGATGTGACTTAAAGTAAAAAGTATGGATTCTCCGTACATTATTATTTTCAACATTCTAAATACTGTGAAATAAGCTGTAACCATGTACAGTACAGCACATTAGAAACCAAAAGTCACAATCAATTTTAAAAAAAGTATATGACTGTAGAGCTGCCACCGCTCTTTGGCTGTGAAGCATTGTCAAGAAACAAAGTGGCCTTCAGACTGAACTGTGTTTCTTCCATTCATGTAATTGATACAACAGAGATAGTCCAATATTCAAATTCTTTCAGTTAACTACATCTCACTAATTGTTTATTACAAACTTATGTCACTAATACAAACCAAATTATTAAAAACTGATAAAAAAATATTAACATGTTTGAAAGTTTAGACAAGAACAAAATGAAAGTTAAATTCAGAGTTGAAAAATGAATGGTGTATTTCTGTGCTCCTTAGCTAACTGATCAGCCAAAGAATATGTTTTATGACTAAATATAATTAATTGTACTAACTAAGCAGTAAATTTTAACAGTACTTGAAATGGCATATTTTAGTTATCTTTTTAGAGGTCAAAATGTTGTGGTAACGTGCACTCATTAGATGTCACGGATACTTAAATGTTACCAATTCCCATGTTCATATATTTATAAAACGAAGAGTTGAAGGCGAAGTATCATTCATCTAGAATCATTTCTACATTTCATCTGCAAGACATAGACATGTTTACATACATATAATGTAGTTTGGAACATAGAAAACATCATAACAAAAGTCATATATTCACTTACTTTAAATACTCATGTTGCAGACTAGGAGAATATTGAAATGTTGTACAGATACAAATATTTTATGAACTGGGGTGTTAAACATGCATACATTCAGCTTTATTTCATACCAAAACAGGATGTATTTATGATTATCAGTCATTAACAACAATAAAATTTGTATAGTTTATTTTGTCACAGAAGTTCAGTTTGCACTACACATACTTCTATTCATGATAGTGCCCTGTTTTATGTGTGTATTGGGTACTGAACAACAATGATGATGACTATGATGATGATGAGGACAACAACAACAACAGCAACAACACAATAAAAACAGCAGCAGCAACAAATATAACAACTCTACTAACCAACAGCTTGTTATTACACCTGTATTATCAAAATGACATGTTTACATGAAGTTATATCGTCATCAGTGTCTGCTATATTCAACAAATTTCCAACTGATCTGGTTCACAGGGAGATCAGGTACATCTATATCCTTGTTATAAAACTGTGTTTACAATTTAAAAATTGTCAGTCAAATGCCTCTGTATCTAGGGTTGTCAAAGTTACAAGAGTATAATCATTTTTAAAATTGATCACTTGGTGCCAATCATGTAGGCCTTATAAAACAAATGTAAATTATTAGCCTAAGTCACTGCTGATTTGTGGAATCACAGTCTAATATCGGGTTCAAATTCTTATATGTTAATACTGTTTCTGAATTTTGTTTGTAATTCACAGTGCATACTTGCTCTATTGACTTGTATGGTGTTTGCTGTCATGGAACACTACTTGGAGATTTTCATACGTAATCTCACATGTTGGCACTCCATAGCCTTCAGGTGTCCTGATGCTATCTATGGTGCTGAACATGTATCTGCAAACTTATTCTATATGTATGTTAAGAAAGTACATCATATCCATGCACCTCTTCATATATAGGTGTTATTAAGGTGTACCAAACTTCCGGACATTATTATGTGAGTCACTTTGATTAAAATGTTAAAACACAGAAGAAAATCAAAGTTTGCTCAGATATACAAAAAACGCCAATTTTCAGTTACATTATGCTGAATAGTGTTCAACATGCTCTGTCTTCTGTATGCATGATGGAGAAATAGATCCAATTCTCATTCTCTCTAACAGTGAACATAGGTTTCAACTCGGTGGATATGTGAAAACCGTCAGAATATAATGTTTTCAGTCTCACCAGCTGAACTTTTATGTGCATTAAACAATGTTTTTTATTCATGACATGTCTGCAAGCTGAAGGAAACAATTTCCTAAACCTTCTTTAAATGTGGTGAGTAAAATCTTAATACAAACAGCAATATATTAACTAAAATATGTGGACACTGAATTGAGGTAGATTTGAAGAGTGGCGAGTACCAAACCACCTGCAACCATGTGAAATAATCTGAATGATACTGATAATGCAAATGTAATAAGAAGATGTTTTGTTAATGTGGTTGTTATGTTCAGTAGAGCCACGGTTTGTGAAGGGTGTGAAATTTATCATATGTCATTGTTAATACTTCTGTATTTGTAGTTTATGCTTCATGAGAACATGAAGAATGAGTGTTTATGTTACAACTGAGATGTGCAGACTTCCATGGGTTGTCACAGTTGCAGAACTCTAACAGGTTTAAACAGTGATTGACCAGAACATTTTTGGGTACTTCACTTACAAAATTGATTGCTTCTAAAAATGTAAATATTTCAGAGATGTAAGTGTGACTACAAAGCCTTCTCAAATTAATACATATGACCATGACTGAGCAACACAATATTTAATTTTTTTAACTAATTGTTTGTTTAACTTAATCACCTATTTTTTCTAGTGACGGTGATTGATATTTTTTGTGTTTTGTCACTTGACATCTTAAACCTCTTGAAGTAAGTTGTAACTAATATTTTCACACAACCAAAACAACTTCACAGTTTGAATAGAAGATGTATGGCATCTTTTGTTGTTGGTCTACTGTCATAGAGCAGATAACATCATTGATGAGTAGCAGCAAATGATGCCACCCACTACACAGTATTCAGTGCAGTGATAAAAGATATCCTCTGTATTAGATAAGACATTCTATAAATCTGGGTAGTAAATGAGCACCTTAGTTTAAACTTAGAAAGACTTACCACACGGACGCAAATATTTTGTGAATGGTTTTCATCTATAACCTAAAATTCATGAAAAATGAGGGGTAAGAAGTTACACACATTACACTGTTGTGAATTTATGTCATGTTATTGTTGTCCTGTTAGTCAAAAAGTACAGGAGGATGACACTGTATTTGTAATTTACATTAAATAAAAGTGGTACTATTCAAATTTCATTCTTGAATGTTATTTTTTATCATCATTAGCAACACCCCACCACTATTTGTCCCATCATGATTTTAACGTACAATGAAATTACAGTATATATTTATGGAACATTAAAATACATTGAAAAACACAGGCCACGACTGTCTTGCAGCACACCTCCACCACATCAAAATCTTCAGCTATAACTACTGCACAATATGCAAACTGAAGAGCACAATAATGGACAAAGATCACCTCCCTGTGTGCCCAAAACTGGACCATACTTCTGAAGAATTACCAAAGCTGTATTGGGATGCCAGAAGATTAATGGAATAAATCCAAGATCTGCCATTAGACAATGACAACAACAACAACAACAACACTTAATTGAAGGGGAGGGATGGCAGATTGTTCAAATAGTTATGAAGTAATGATTACACTTACTTGACTGCTTTATATGGAGAAACATGATGACCTAAGTAGCCTACAGAAGTTTAATGAAGCAGGCAAAATGAATTTCCTAATGTAACAGTAGTTATAAAAAACTAGTTCTTGGCAGAATTCATAAAGCCCGCTTTCCTTCTCGAAGAGATATGTGCATTCCTTTGATATTGTAATACTGATTAAAATTAAATAATGTAAAATTATTATGTCACTTTGTCACTCTTTTTAAACTGGAAACAGTGAAGAAATGTGACTGTAGTTGCTATTGGTGTGTCGATGCAAAAAAATATGCCATCTCTATTTAGTTTGTTCATTGTTTTGTAATGCTGACACTGTACTGAGAGGTGTGTCTCCAGAAGTGGGGTAAGAATGGTCTGTGTGGACTTTCTCAAGCAAAGGCACTTTTGAGGTTTCCTAAATTAGTGAGTTTTCCACAAACAATAGGTCTTCACTGAGAAATCTTGCAACACTTCTTGATTTTAAGCTTTCGCCATGTTCTATGTGTAATATGTTTTCTTTTGGTTAATTCCCCTGCGTCTGAGTTATAATAGCCGACGTTTCGGAACCCTCTATCAGTTCCATCTTCATAGGCAGGTGGATCCACCTGCCTATGAAGATGGAACTGATAGAGGGTTCCGAAACGTCGGCTATTAGAACTCAGTCGCCGGGGAATTACCCTTGCAACATTTCCCCATCTCAAGATTCTGCATGTCTGACATGTTATTACCGATTCTAAAAAATAAAAAAATATGGCAGTAGCTACATTTTCATTTTTGATAAAAAATAAACATATTTAGACCTAAATCCAGCAGCCCTAACAATTACATGGCTAACAAAATTACAAAACGAAATAAGCCCATCATACCCATAGGAAACTGGTGCAATGCACCTGCATAACAACTATCTAAACACATACGTTATCGAAACATAATAATATGCATACTGAATTTAATATTTGTAAAAATTTAACTTTATGGAAACTGACAACAAAATGGACTTTTTAGACATCACTACCTCTAATAACAGAAGTAAACTAGAAATCTCTATATTCCTAAAGCTGAACACAACTGATAACACAGTATTATGACATATCATTGCCGACATCCTACAGAACGTAAAACAAGCAGCAATTAGGTACTTTGCAACTAGGATGAATCAATATTTACGAGAAATGCAAAGAGATAAAGAGAATATTATTGTCTGAACAACTACAATGATCTGCTATTTAAGAGTTCGCTTAAGTTGACCACTTGACTGTAACAGCCACATATGTGTCCCCAAATCCAAGGGTTGACCAAATGATCAGAACTGTTTTTTTTAACTAGACAATATCTGAATTATTCCTGAGGGAAAGAGACTTTTGTGAACAATTAAGCGTACAGGGGAGGATAATATTAAAACGGGTCTTCAAGAGGTGGGATGGGGAGGCATAGACTGTATTAATCTGGCTTAGGTTCAGGATACTTGGCGGGCGCTTGTGAATTCGGTAACAAACCTTTGGGTTCCATAAAGTGCGGGGAATTTCTTGACTAGATGAGAACGTGTTAGCTACAAAAGAAAGGCTCTGATCCATGGAGTTAATTATTTATTAGAACTAATTGCTTCTTTGGTGAGCTCTTTGAATCTTCCTATGTACTACAGCAAGTCATTTAATGTAATATGAAATATTAACGTAATAAAATACACTTACCGTCACGTTCTCGACACGATCAATGAAGAACAACTTCATCACAGGACATCTCCAATTGATACTGTGCTATACACACATGCGAATGAACTTTCACCACCAAAGCCACTTTCCAAAAATATTACCTCTAAACAATAAACACCTGAACGCTTTTCCTTTTTGCGTATTCAAACAGCGAATTAAAGAAGTTTTGACGCAGAATATACTAACATTAAACACTTCATTCGCGTTTACCGCCTTCGATCTTAACATGGCAGCGTATGAGCCACAGATTAATACTCAGTTGGGTGCTGTGATAAACCACCTGCTAATTAATGTAACTCTCGATAGATGGCGCACTAACGCACCAGAATCATGCCTGCCATCTATACGAACAAACACATTACTAACTCACGGAACAATACACATTTTCATTAACTGAGGTATCTACCTCGGCAAAAAATCTCCATTTTAAGGAACTGGAAGGCTTACTACCATGTTCGCAAGCATCTCTTCCCAGGTGCAGACGAAAGGGTGAGGTACAAATTACCGGGGCCCGAGTACGTTGCGTATGTTTTCGTCTTTCTCAGTAGTACCATAATTTGTTGATTGTACAAATTAACCCTTTCAGTCCAGCCCCTATTCACTTTGCAACTGTCACCTAGTATTTTTGATTCGGTGTAAAGATTTTTAGCCGGTCCGCCCTTGCTTGAGAAACTGAACCCACTCTTATCCATCTTGAACCGATTACCCTAATAATGTAAGGGTATATAAAGCATGAAGATCCTCAACCAAGTATGTTAAAAGTGCTTAAAATCCCCAACCACTCTAAAAACCGAGGGCAACAAACATAAATATGAGGATTATATTCTTCTGGGATGCCACTACCCACTGATGCAGGGTCATTTTCTAGAAGAGAACCCAAAGATACAATCTGTGAAAACCCAAAGGTCACAAGCACAAATTTTAATGTGTAAATATGAAGCCAGACATGCAGGTGTTAATGAAAACATTGGAGTCTGGAAATATGCTGTGCATGGGCAAAAGAAATGAAGGTCAGTCTTCTTGTAACTCTGTGAGCTTCAATATCCTGAACGTAACATACCCGATTCCTCCCAAATATTTGTAACCATTCTATTCACCTCCTAAGGTGGATCTCACACAATGAAAATTCACTTTAAGTAATAAATAGCATAGGTGCTGAATGAATGAATGAATGAACAGGGCGCAGACCAATAAGTTTGATAGACATTATGATAAATGTAAAGAAAGACTGCATGGATGAAGTGGTCACAGAGATGTAGCAAACTTATGGGAAACAGTGCGGTGCTGGGTGGCTTTGTCATTACAAACCCATCGCAATGGAAATGCCAATGGATGATAAAAGACTGTTGAAATTTCAGAGTAAAAAATTTCACAATTCACATAGTTTCCCCAGGTAACCCTTCCACTCAATGACACAGACATGATACATTAAAGTATGTGACAGCAACTTCAAATCTATGAATATAAATAGCATATAACTATTCTGGATGAAGGTCAAGACAATACTGACCAGGGCATAGTCATTCAGAGCCATTAACTGCTGCAATCTTTTTGATCTATTTGTAACAAACAACAGTGACTGCTACATAAAGGAACTCAAAATGTAACAAATGTACTGCAACTATGGAAATCCATGTCCAGGTATAAATTCCAAAGATAATGTATCCAGTTATCCTGTGTTTCTGCATATCATAGCCCCACAAATAATAATGCTGAAACCACATTTTCAGTGAACATACAAGCCACGACCTCGAAAAGTCTCAAGAGAAAGTGATAAAATGAGAGGTGTTGCTACCTAGAAACTCTAACACCAAACAGCAAGTCTGCAATATTGAATAAATGTACTTCCACCCCTGCCACACATCTCACATGTCTTGCTCATGGAAGGGGCAGGAATTCAACACTTAAGCCTGTGCACGTACATGGATGCAGCTGCCTCCTATTTGTGCACAATTTTCTTTGCAGTTCTGGCAGCCTAAATGGCAAATTATGGGCACACATTTCTACATTACATACAATCTTCCCAGGCTGAAAGTCTTGCTGCATGGTTGAAGTACACTATTTACTTCAGCTGCCTGATGCATCTGTCAACACGTAAGTTTGACTGAGAGCAGTGTGAAAAATTTGAGACATACACATATATTTCTACATACGCTACCAATGTTAGGGTTAACCAGTGACACCACCCACACAAAGTCATTAAAAAAAAATCACCCACTTTAAGTGGGATTGTTCATGTTTCCCATGTAGTTACACCACACAGGCCTCCATAAAATATGTGAAATTTCCACACACAGACATACTCAACATTTTTAAATATAGAAGCATATAGATCAAAGAAAGCAGTGTAAATTATCTTCATAACATCCTATTTATATTTATTTAAAAAACTATGTTCTTACAGATTAATTTACAGATACATATCACATTCTCTGCAACATAATTTACATTCCCTTTCAACATGTTTTCACATTTCCAATAACAATTCAGTCTTTCTAAATCTGTTTAATATTGAAACTACTGGAGCTAGGAATGCACTAAAGTAAATGCACAGAAATTGTTGTAATATTAATACCAAATTATGGAACTAGTGACCAGATATCCCACAATGTGTGCAAGATGGCCCAATAGCCATACAATGCAAATCAGGGTGTTCCAAATTTTCGCAAAGAGTATTAAAACAACGCAAGAGTTTCGAAAATCTTAATTAACCCCATTCTTTTCTACACAACCTGTCTAAAGTTTTTATGTGTTAATGTTTCCATAATGCTGCTTTTGCACAAATATTTGTCTAGAAGTATAACCAGACCATACATATGACAAACCTAGACTGGATGTAATATCTGTTTATGTTGGTCCAAGCTCACCCCTATGACAAGATGAGAAAAATTTCAGAGCTCTCAGTAAGGATGTGGACAAATGAACATGGAAATATTTCACTGTACAGCCCTTACAAGGCTACAGCCTAGATTCTTCCCACACCTTCCTTCCCAGCATGGAATTCATAAGAATAATCAATCCTTCAGATGTGTATGTTGCTGCCTGTTCTATTTACAGAATTTCTAAACAACTTATGTGTCTGTAATTTCGTCATTGTGAAAAAAGCATATATGCAATGAGAACTACTCAATAAATAAAAATACATTTCAATAAAGCACATGAAGTGCAAATGCCAATGAAGAGATACAGGCATTCCAAACTGAAGTATACATTAATTAAAAAAATACAAGGTTCACAGGAAAACATTAATAACACTGCTCTTCCATGGTTTACTGTACAAATGTAAAGTTTCCCTCTTGAATAAACACATTTATATTTGAAGCGCCATTAACAACATACACAAAAATATATTACATCTGAAGAAAAATTCAAGAAATAATTCAATGAACTGCAATTTCCAGAAAATAACTGAAACTGATTTGTTACAGTAATCATATACTGGTCAATACAATGCACCCGTTCTTTGGTGGATAGCACATTTGTTGATAATTGTCACATTTTTTGTCATTGCACATTTTACCTGTTAGTGCAGTATGATACAACTGCAATGACCAATCTTGCACTGATTTTGAAAATATTTTAATCTCTAGGTAATTTGTGCAACTTACATTGTAGGAGAAACTATGGAAAATTAAAACTTGTACTTCTTATACCTGGTGGGGAGACACAACCTTCCCAAGCTTTCAGAAACTGTATAACAATAGTGTTACAAGACAGACAGCAGACACCTAACTTAAGCACTAGTTTACAGACAACCCACTGCATTCTATAGTGTACATGATTATAGACCTGTACTTAGGCACAAGACAGAGGTCTATTTGTTCAAAGCAAACAAACAAATTGTAACTTGTATCATCACAGAAAAAATAACACCGCAGACATACAACTCTCTCCCACAATCTGTACAAAAGACCACAGATATCCCATTCACTCCCACAAACTACAGTACAAAAGGTAAATGAAAAAAATGAGATTCTATCTGATCTCAGCATTGCAGAATAAAAACCACCTCCCTGCAGATTCATTCTGATATTTTACACATCACAACATTTAAAATTATTTGAGCCCCTAAAAGTAACAGCGCAGCCTCAGTCTTATCAATTATTAGTACAGTTAACTACACATTTCTTACTTTTCCATATCAACACTTGATTTACATTATGAGTTTTATACTGGGGAAATCTAAACAATTACATGGTCTCTCTTTGACCAGTCTAGGAAGACTCTGTGCCACTTAAGGGTCACACTGATGGTGCCACAGACATCAGCGAAGAACTGCAAGCATTCTAACTTTACAATGATAGGTGAAGTAAACCAGACTATAATAAATGTTCGAATAGTAGCACCAATACAACAATTATGGGACCTTCACGTCAAAAACATGAAGTTATTGAAGGATAAAAGGTTAAGCGTTATTTAACCTGCAATGTTTCAGTGATGTTAAGACCTTTCTTCTTGATGCATGCTCTTTTACATTTTTACATTTTGTTTTTGGCTCCCTGAATTGTTTCAATGCAAAAGTGTGGCTAGATTTCTTAAGCCCAATTATGTATAAAAAAGAACGGCAATCCACACTTTCTTTTTTATTTTCTGAGTCTGTCATTCTCTAAGCAATGCAACCAGAGGGCAAAAAATTTCTTTACTTATTTCAACGTTTCATTTTATGTTACATGAAAGAAAGCTAACACATCCATTGGAAGATTCTCTTATTTTCAGTCACAATTACTGGTCACATAGCATATTTTATTTATACTACCCATACATACACAGCATAATGTAAACTTGCAAGCTAAAAACAACAAAATTTTTAATATGTTTCTAACTGTAACTGAAAACCAGATATATCAGAATCCAACTGAACATTCTGGGATTGGAGTTGGATACATTTTTCTACCTTATTTTTTAAATATCAAGTAAAATTATTTCCTTTCTTTCATTATGGTACGTATTACTTACAAACTTCTTCATGCACATTAACAGGCAACAAGCTTCTTAGTCATCTGTGCACAAAAATAACAAAAATACATACACAATGGACCCACCATCTAATGTCTCTGAAAGGAAGTCTGCCCTTGTTCAATGCACAATTTTAGCATTCCCTACCCAATGTCCAGTAAGTTACATTTCTCCATTTAAAGTCTTCCTGAACTGAGTGGCCTCAGAGAAGCAACAATGGGGATTTCACTGCACAAGAAGATACATAATGCACTGTGGATGTATTAGCACTTTCAAAATACTACAGCTCTTCGCAACAAAGTAAGATACATGAAGTACTAATTCCATGCAAAAATTAATCCTACCAAACAAGCAGTTTTCAGCATAAAACCAAGAAGCAGGGGTCTGATACAACTCAATAATGTGGAAGTGTTATGGTAAAAGTTCAAAATTATTCACAAGGGGCAGATGTGGAAGCTTTTAGTCAACAGAACAAAGTTGTGGATACACAACCTCAACAGGGCTAATGAAATATATACACTTTCCGTGTTCATTAGAAACAACATGGTCGAACATAACTGCTTCCTAACAAAATCACTAATGTCCCATCTCACCATCATTTCCAGCTCCCAGTAATTTTTAAGGGCTTTTGATACTAACCACATAAACATATGTACATGGATGAAATGTTTCTATAAATATTAGCTCTGTACAGTAACAGCACATAATCAAAAGGAAAAGGACTCAGTTATTCATGCTACACAACTCTTAACCTCATGAACTGAATGCTGATACCACAACATGTAAGAGCTGCAAATAATTGAACAACATGCCATTAGAAGAGGAAAAGTGGGAAGTGAAAGGAAAATGGAAAGGTATAATTTCAAATGGTACTTGCATTTCTTCCACAATCAGATTTCATATACAGTAAAAGGTAAAATGAAAGCCAGAAACTGCCAATATAGAGTAAAATTATCCAGCACTTTAACAGTAAGTTTGCTCTAACATATTTTTCCACTCACTCCACTGCTGGTTACACCTCTATTTTTCCATTAATTTCAGTTTTGTGAGAAACAGTTAACACATTTTTAGGGGTCAGGTCAAAGGTGCACAGGTTATTAACAGACATAAACAGCTAACTTGTGAGCAAAGCGCCACCAGTGGAAGACACCAGAATAGTCTGAATTGCTCTAAGAGTCCAACTGCAGTGCTACACAGACTAGCTTTACCCACCACCACATTTAGATCTCTGTTGACAGCCATTGCCATTGTGGTGTGTTAGTTAAGCAGTCTTACTTCTGTAGAGCCCAGATTCAAGCTGCTTTTGTTAAGTCATCATTCAGTCTGCCAGCAAGATCATTCTATCAGCATACCTGATTCCTCAGTCATACTGGAATATACTGCTTTTACTGCAATAAGTACAAATATGAGTTGAAAAAAATCTATAAATTTATGAAAAGTTAACATCTATCAGCATTACTCAATGTGCAAATAAGTAAATGATCATTTAAGACAACTCTGATATATATCACATTCCTATGTCACACATCTTAACACAGTACTATGCATTCAAAATCAACCAGCTTACTGATATTATTGATATGGTACAACAACTGTCACTTTAAGCTATTTCAGACATTCTGAATCATCACAAAAGATCCAGCTATTTTCAGAACAGCTAAGTGTGAATGGAAGTTTTTATTTATTTATTTTTTTTAAATTTCTGTTCCTCAATATATTCAAACAGTTGTCATCTGCAGTTTAAGAGTCATTTATTCTTTCTGAAACATCTGCCACATACAGTCCACAGTGAAATTAGAACCAATTAAAAATGTGCTCAAAAGCAGCATACAAGTACCTTCATTTTGGAAGTGTATGTAATTCTATATCATCATCATCATCATCATACTTGTTGTCACCTTCATGCAGGGTATTTACAATTACAAACCTGAATAAACCATGTTACTGGGGTACATAGTGTTCCAGCTGTTCTGTATTTATAATTTGTGCTACATGTAATGTTACTTCACCTGTAAAAGATGTTTTGTACTTTTATATTAGTACTTTCCATAGTATGTGCGCAGTGCCTAATGTGGCTGTTTTTTGTAGTTTCTTTATTACTGTTGTTTTTGTTTTTTTGAGGAAATAATATGTATTAGTATTCTTCTCTACATTTTACATTAAATTTAATTTCATTCTTCACACTTATGGATAAATAAAATGTAACACACACACACACTCTTTCTCTCTCATACTCACTCACTCACACACACACACAAAAGAACAAGGAAAAAAGAAAAAAACTTGCAGAAAAATCTATTGACAACATAAAAAAAATACAGGAAACAAGTACACACACAGTTTTGAACAAAATAATACAACCTTATCAGTGGTGGCAAAAATAATTGTGCACAAGTTTACATAGGAAGATGAAAAGTGTAACATCTGGTATGAAAATCTTTTGGATAGATTTAGGGCTGATTCTTGTTTTTAACAATTCTGGCACAGTTCTGTTTCTTTGTGCTACAAATTACACTCAGCAACATAAAGATATACACTTAAATGATAGATTTTTGTAAGGTAACAAAAATGTGCATCAGCAACAATTCATGAGCAATTCATGTCAAAAATACTGTGTTTGACAATCACAACTGAGCTACAAAACACAAGAGAAACAAGTATGGCTATATGCAGTTTCTTCTGACCTGCCAAGTAACCTAGCTGGTAAGCAAAACTGTAAGGACAGACAGCATGCAAGACTCCATAATTATGTCACAACTACATTTCACAGACCCTCGGGAACTGAACAGTTTATTCCAAATATGATCATCAGAGGCTAGAGTACTTCTTAACTAATAACAATGTTTGAAGTACATTTAAGAGTTCATAAATTCTAAATCAGTGGTTCGGAAGCAAGAATGTAATTTGGCTTCACACAACTACAACACACATTACCGTACTGAAAAAATATAAGGAGCCACAATCATCAGAAACGTGAAAAAAAGCTTATGTTCTGATTCCTATTCCTACTATAATGGTGTGGAAATTGGGGGGGGGGGGGGGGAAAAAAGACAAAACAGAAAAAAAACTTAATAATTTTTAAACTTTCCAACCACCACCAAT
>Ga0123352_10007065_pt1 | contig 17268 bp, 18 predicted proteins | sample TergutLab28metaG_FD_89700 | JGI IMG/M metagenome (GOLD analysis project Ga0123352, IMG submission 89700) | Labiotermes labralis P1 segment gut microbial communities from Petit-Saut dam, French Guiana - Lab288 P1 | ecosystem: Host-associated > Arthropoda: Insects > Digestive system > Gut ... | reverse complement strand
GCAGGAGTAGATACAGCAGAAGTTTTGACAAAAGTAGGTTCAGAAGTCATTGAAAAAATGCAATTCAACACCTATATGAAATGGGCAAATAATAGTTTTCTTTTCATCCGTCCTATTCAATGGATGGTATCCTTATTAGATAGTCAAGTTGTCCCATTTACGGTCTTAGATGTTGAAGCAGGTCGTGTTTCTCGTGGGCATCGCTTTCTTGCTAATCGTAACATTGAGCTTGTCTCTGCCCAATTCTATGAGAAAGCATTACAAGAAAACTCAGTTATTGCATGGGCTCCTGCCCGTATGCTTCTCATTGAGCAAGAGATTGCCAAGATTGCAAGAAAGCATGAGTTGCAGATTTTTCTTCATGAAGAGTTGCTTGAAGAAGTCAATAATCTTGTAGAATGGCCGACTGCCTTTCTTGGACAGTTTGACAAGAAATATTTGGATGTACCTGAAGAAGTATTGGTTACTTCCATGCGCGAACATCAGCGTTATTTTGAAGTGCATGAGAAAGACGGTCACTTGGCTCCTTACTTTGTAGCTGTGCGTAATGGGCATGACGAATACATGGATAATGTCATCAAAGGGAATGAGAAAGTCCTTGTCGCACGCTTGGAAGATGCAAAATTTTTCTGGGCTGAAGATAAAAAACTTAAGATTGATGATTTAGTCAAGAAACTTGAACAGGTTACTTTCCATGCAAAAATTGGTTCTATCTCAGAGCACATGGCTCGGACAAAAGCTATATCTACTCAATTATCTAAGGTTGCAGATTTGACTGCAGAGCAGATTTCAGATGTGGCTCGTGCTTCAGATATTTACAAATTTGACTTATTGACTGGAATGGTCGGAGAGTTTGACGAATTACAAGGTGTCATGGGAGAAAAATATGCCCTTCTTGCAGGAGAGAAGCCAGCAGTAGCTGTAGCAATCCGTGAACATTATATGCCGACCTCTGCAGATGGAGAATTACCTGATACTCTCGAGGGAGCAGTGCTAGCTGTTGCTGATAAATTGGATTCTATCCTGTCTTTCTTCTCAGCAGGCTTGATTCCATCAGGGTCTAACGACCCTTATGCTCTTCGTCGTGCCGCACAAGGCTTGATTCGTATAATTGAGAAATTTGGTTGGAAGTTTGATTTGACTGATTTCATTGCAAGTTCTGATATTGAGCATAAGGAAGAGGTTCTTGAATTTATTAAAGGACGTGTACAGAAAATATTGTCAGATAAGCACATTCGTCATGACATTATAGAAGCGGTCATCAATGCTCAGCCCTTTGACATTTTCAATATGCTGATTGTCGCACCTTCACTTGATCATGAAAGCATGGTCAATGCGAGATTCAAGCTAGCCATTGAAAATATCTCTCGTGTCATCAATTTGGTAGACAAGGCAGACATTACAGCAGATATAAATACAGAGTTATTTGAAAATGACTCCGAAAAAGCACTCTATGCTATGATTGAAAAATTAAATAAAGAATGGTCTGGTTTGCCTGTTTTTAGGAAAATTTCAGCAATTTTGGATGCTATGACACCAGTGATCAGTGATTTCTTTGACAATGTCATGGTCATGGCAGAAGATGAAAAAGTGAAAAATAATCGCTTATCACTACTTAATCAAGTTGTCGCACTCACAGCACCCTTGGCTAATTTTAGCCTTATAAACAGCAAGTAAGATATCTGCATCATTGCAAGAAATCTTGCTAATGATGCAAGGGAAATTTTTATATAAATTTCCTAATTATCTTATTAGATGGAAATGAAAAAAATATCGTTTTTAATTTCCATCGTCATAAAAGGAAGGAACATAACATGGCAATTACAGATGAACAAATCGCTCGTATTAATGAGCTTGCAGCTAAGAAAAAGAGTGAGGCAGGATTAATGGAAGAAGAAACAAAGGAACAAGAAGAACTCCGAAAAATCTACCTCGATGGTGTGCGTGCTAGCCTTCGTGCCCAAGTAGAGACAGTTAAACTTGTAGATGATGAAGGAAATGATGTGACTCCTGAAAAACTCAAAGAAGTCCAACGTGAAAAAGGAATGCGTGAAGATTAATCCATGAATATTTTAATTGTATTCATCTTTGGTTTTTTGGGTGGTCTGGCTCGATTTGAGATCAATGAATATCTACCAAAGGTAGGGGATTTCCCTCTGGCAACGCTCATTGTTAACTTGCTTGGTTGTTATCTTTTTACTTTTTTAGTTAAGAATTATATGGTGGCTCGTCATTCCAACAACAAACTCATTCTTGGAATAGGGACAGGTTTTATTGGTGCATTTACAACCTTTAGCTCTTTCATGCTTGATGCGGATAATTTGCTTATTGCACATGATTATCTCGGCTTAATGACTTATGTTCTCTTATCAGTAGTAGGTGGGCTTATCTTTGCTGGTTTGGGCATGGCACATGGGCGGAAAATAGCTGACAAAATAAAGGGAGGTTCTCATGCTTGAACTTTCATTAATTGGTATGGCAGCAGGGTGTGGAGCTGTCGCCCGCTATTCGTTCAGTAGGCTCAATAATCTGTTTAACAAGGTTGGTTTTCCATTAGGTACATATCTGGTCAATCTCATTGGTTGTTTGTTGATCGGTTGGATTTTTGGTAAACATTTCAATGAGGGTATTTATAGAGTCATTGCTACAGGATTCTGCGGAGGACTGACTACCTTCTCAACCTTTAACTTTGAACTCTTTGATTTGTTAGATAAACACGATTACAGGCACTTTGCTGAATACTTTATCTTATCCTATGGTTTAGGCTTCGTTGTTCTCATCATGGGTCTATTATTGGCAAAATAAAAATCAGTCATAGAGCTGATTTTTTTTAATATAATCAATGACAGAGTTGGGGAGAAGGTATTTAGGTTCAATGCCCTCTGCAAACATCTGACGAATGGCTGTGCTTGACAGAGTCATGAGAGGCAAATCAATCCATTTGATAGGATAAGAGGTAGCTTTGACGTCTGTTGTACGCCTAACAGCAACAAATGTAACTTTCTCAATAAGTTCGTCAATCTTGTGCCATTTGGGCAGATAGTCCACCATATCACTCCCAATGATGAAGAAATAGTCTGTGTCTGGATTTTGTGCTTTAAGAATTTGGATAGAATCATAAGTATAAGAAATTCCCTGACGGTCAATCTCTAAGGGTTCAATGGCAAGACGAGGGTTCTGTGAGACTGCCAACTCTAACATTGCCAAGCGATGTTCCGCAGAAATCGTCTCCTTCATGTCAATATGAGGAGGGATGTATTCAGGCATCAGATAAACCTTGTCTAAATCTAGTTGTTGAGCCACCTGATCTGCCATCATCAGATGAGCGTGATGCACAGGGTTGAAGTTCCCCCCTAATATTCCAATACGTTTTCTAGTCATAAGCCTATTATAACAAAAAAGCCCGATGTCAGGCTTACTTTTTCAAGTTAATTACGGACAAAGCCTTATTTTAACTCGCCGTGTTGATTTGAATGCCACCAAAACAAGATTGAGTTTTCTCAGAATGATAAAGGTCTGCTTGGATACATTATAAAAATAGAATGCCCAAAGAGCTAAATAATGAATGAGGCGACTGCTACGGAGTCGTTTTTTTGTAAAAAGTTTTGTATTTTCAAAATATGTAAAAGATAGAATATTATAGGCTTTATTGTTATAATATAAAGATAAAAATATAAAGTGAGAAAAGATGAATCTATATCAAATAAAAATCAAATATCCTAAAGAAGAAGCAGCGGAAAATAATAAGCAAACTGAACGTACATTAAGTGAATTTATAGACGAAGTAGAATATGAAGATGTCCTCGTTCAATATGACAGATTGCTAGCTAGAGGCTACTCTATCAATGTCAGTTTTCAACCACCTGAGCTAGATAATGATGGAAGTGAGCTCAATCCCTTTGAGATTGCTGAAAAATTTGACTTGGCAGGAATTACTTATAAAGCAACACTTAAACTCAAAGCATTGGGTGACTATGAAAATATGGTCAAGATTGCCAAAATGATTGAAGGGCAAGGCTTTGACTACGATGTTTCTGTCAAGCTCAAAGTCAATGAAAATTCTCCTGTTGATTTTGAAAAGGAGAGCTCATGGTTTGATGCGGAGTTTACCAAATACACAATTTTACCTAAAGCCAGCAGTCATGACATCAATGATTTGAAAAGTCTTTATGACCTACTCTCAGAGGACAATCAGAAAGTCACTATTGCCTTGCGAGCAAAGGTGCAAAAAGATGATGATGACAGCTTTGCCAATCAACTTGAAGCTTATCCATCAGAGACTTTAGTGGTATTTAAGTTAAGCGATGCTGATGTTTATGGTGAAGAATAAATAAGGAGTTTTCATGCCAAAATTATATGCTGATGACAGTTTGACCCTACATACAGACTTGTATCAAATCAACATGATGCAGACTTATTGGGAGTTGGGACGTCATAATAAAAAAGCTGTGTTTGAAGTCTATTTTCGCTCTCTTCCTTTTGACAATGGCTATGCCATTTTTGCCGGGCTAGAGCGTGTCGTCAAATATATCCAAAAATTAAAATTTACTGAGACAGACATTGATTATTTGCGGGAAGTAGGAAAATATCCTGAAGATTTTTTAGATTATCTCAAAAATCTTAAATTTACTTGTTCTATCCGTGCCATGCAGGAAGGGCAAGTGGTATTTGCTAACCAACCTCTCTTGCAAATTGAAGGTCCATTGGCAGAGGCTCAATTAGTAGAGACTGCTATACTGAACATCATTAATTTTCAAACATTGATTGCGACTAAGTCTGCTCGTATCAAATCTGTCATCGGAGATGATCCACTCTTGGAATTTGGGACTCGTCGAGCTCAGGAGTTGGATGCTGCACTTTGGGGAACCCGTGCGGCTTATATTGGTGGAGCGGATGGGACGTCTAATGTGCGTGCCAGTAAGATTTTTGGAATTAAGGCTTCTGGAACTCATGCTCATGCTCTTGTGCAAAGCTATGGCAATGACTATGAAGCCTTCAAAGCCTATGCTCAGACTCATAAAGACTGTGTCTTCCTTGTGGATACCTATGACACCTTGCGAATTGGTGTCCCTTCTGCGATCAAAGTAGCCAAAGAAATGGGAAATAAAATCAATTTTTTGGGTGTGCGTATTGATTCAGGGGATATGGCTTATATTTCCAAAAAAGTACGTCAACAACTTGATGAAGCAGGATTCATTGATGCGAAAATTTATGCTTCCAATGACCTTGATGAGACCACTATTCTTTCTCTTAAAATGCAAAGGGCAAAGATTGATGTTTGGGGCGTTGGAACCAAGCTGATTACTGCTTATGACCAACCAGCTCTTGGGGCTGTTTATAAAATTGTTGCCATTGAAGATGAAAATGGAGGGATGAGGGACACTATCAAACTCTCCGAAAATGCAGAAAAAGTCTCCACACCGGGTAAAAAACAGGTATGGCGTATTACAGATAAGGCAGATGGGAAGTCAGAAGGGGACTACATTACCTTCGACACAGAAAGACCTGATCAGGCAGACTCACTCTATATGTTCCACCCTGTGCATACCTTCATCAATAAAACCGTCAAGAATTTTGAAGCACAGCCCTTATTAAAAGAGATTTTTGATCAAGGAAGATTGGTTTATGATATGCCGACGCTAGATGACATCAAGGCATTTTCTAGGAGCAGTCTGAATGGACTCTGGGAAGAATACAAGCGAGACCTCAATCCACAGCCCTATCCAGTAGATCTATCACAAGAACTTTATAATCATAAGATGTCGCTTATCAACAAAGTGCGTAATGAAGTCACTCAATTAAATATAGATTTGGAAAAATAAAATGACATTACAAGAAAAAATCATCAAAGAATTAGGCGTGAAGGCAGATATAGATGCACAAGAAGAAATCCGTAAATCTATTGACTTCATGAAAAAATATTTGAAAAAATATACCTTTATTAAAACCTTTGTACTGGGGATTTCAGGAGGGCAAGATTCTTCGTTGGCAGGGCGTTTGGCTCAGCTAGCCATGGAAGAAATGCGTGTAGAAACTGGTGATAAGAGCTATCAATTTATCGCTGTGCGTTTACCCTATGGGGTGCAAGCCGATGAAGCTGATGCACAGAGAGCCTTGAATTTTATTCAGCCAGATGTTTCCCTTGCTGTCAATATCAAAGAAGCAGTAGAGGGACAAATACAAGCTCTTTCACAGGCAGGAGTAGAAGTGTCTGATTTCAATAAAGGAAATATCAAAGCACGCCAACGTATGATTACGCAATATGCCATTGCAGGTGAGCGAGCAGGAGCAGTGCTTGGAACAGATCATGCGGCAGAGAATATCACAGGATTCTTCACAAAATTTGGAGATGGTGGGGCAGATTTGCTTCCACTTTTCCGGCTCAATAAACGCCAAGGCAAGCAATTACTTGCAGAACTTGGGGCAGATAAAGCCATCTATGAAAAAATCCCCACAGCAGATTTGGAAGAAAATAAACCGGGATTGGCAGACGAAGTTGCTCTTGGTGTAACTTATGATGATATAGATGACTACACAGAAGGCAAACAAATCTCAACAGATGCACAAGAGAAGATTGAAAATTGGTATCTAAAAACTCAACACAAGAGACATTTGCCCATTTCAATATTTGATGATTTTTGGAAATAAATGATAAAATCAATAAGGCTAATTAAGAAATTAGAATAGAAAGAAGAACTATGAATAATAAAAAAGTCGCTCTTGTTACTGGAGCATCGTCAGGAATTGGTTATGAAACAGCAGTCGCTCTACATAAGGCAGGATTTGAAGTGTACGGAGCAGCCCGTCGATTAGAGAAAATGGAAGACCTCAAAGCACAAGGGATTTCTATTCTCTCGTTAGATGTGACGGATGATGATTCCATGCAAAAATGTGTCGCAGAAATCGCAGAAAAAGAAGGACGCATTGATGTCCTTGTGAATAACGCAGGATATGGATCCTTCGGGGCAGTTGAGGATGTACCCATGTCTGAAGCTCGCAGACAAATTGAGGTCAATATCTTTGGACTTGCTCGTATGACTCAACTGGTTTTACCTTATATGCGTGAGCAAAAATCAGGGAAAATTGTCAATATCTCATCAATGGGTGGAAAGATTTGGACACCATTTGGAGCGTGGTATCATGCGACTAAATTTGCTGTTGAAGGATTTTCTGATTGTCTTCGTTTGGAAGTCAAGCAATTTGGGATTGATGTTATCCTGATTGAGCCGGGAGGAATTAAGACGGATTGGGGAATTATCGCTGCAGATAACTTGGTTAAAAGCTCAAGCAATGGTGTTTATGCCCAAGCTGCCAAAGAAGGAGCAGAAGGGCTTAAGAAGATGTATTCGGGAAATGGTCTGACTCCTGCGACTACCATTGCCAACTGCATTGCAAAAGCAGTTCAAAAGAAAAAACCAAAGACACGCTATTTGCTTGGCTATATGGCAAAACCTGCAGTATTCATGAAGAATGTGTTTGGAGATAAACTCTATGATAAAATTATCATGAAAATGTTCTAAAAAAAATAGCCTCAGGCTATTTTTTTAGTTGATGATAGCGATTATACCAGAGTTCAACGTATTCCTTTGAAAAGGGACCGCGTTCATTGTTGATCCAATCCACTAGAATCTTGACATTTTCTTTGAGGATAGGATCAATATCGGCTGGATAATTCATCTCTTTACTGTGACGTTCATATTCTTCAACGTCCAATAATTTTTTTCTACCATCATTAAATACTTTTATATCGAGATCATAGTCGATATATTTGAGGGCCTCATCGTCAAGGACATAAGGGCTTGCTAGGTTACAATAGTAGCTTACGCCTTCCTCACGAATCATTGCAATGATGTTAAACCAAAATTTCTTATGGAAATAAACAATAGCAGGTTCACGAGTAACCCATCTCCGATCGTTACTTTCTGTAACAAGCGTGTGATCGTTTACTCCGATAATTGAATTTTCATTTGTCTTAAGCACCATGGTTTCACGCCATGTACGGTGCAAATGACCATCATGTTTATAGCTTTGAATCGTGATAAAGTCGCCTTCTTTAGGTAATTTCAAGGGACACCATCTTTCTATTATTCAAAGTTCTCATCTAGTATTTTACCAAAAAATAGCAAAAAAAGATAGTTACCCAATTATTTCTCTTGACAAAAAAAGGATTAATTTGTATAATTGGGCTATACCAATTTTAGAAAAGGAAAATAATTCTATGAAAATTATCAAAGTATCTAACCAGCTTGAAGGTTCAAAAATTGCATTTGACTTACTCAAAGAAGCAATGGAAAAGGGAGCAAAAACACTTGGACTTGCAACAGGTTCTAGCCCTGTGGAATTTTATAATCAAATCATAAAATCTGACTTAGATTTCACAGCTATGACTTCTATTAACTTGGATGAATATGTAGGGTTAGACGGATCTGATAAGCAATCTTATCGTTACTTCATGAATAAACATCTCTTTGATGAAAAACCATTTGCTGAGAATTTCTTGCCTAATGGAAAGGTTCAAAATTTATTAGAAGAAGCAAAATCTTATGAAGAAATCATCAATAGTCATCCTATAGATTTCCAAATTCTTGGTATTGGTCAAAATGGACATATCGGATTCAATGAACCCGGTACACCATTTGATGAAGAAACACATATTGTAGATTTAGCAGAATCTACGATTCAAGCCAATGCTCGCTTCTTTGATGACAGCAGTCAAGTCCCACGTCAAGCCATTTCTATGGGAATTGCCTCTATTATGAAATCCAAAGAAATCGTACTTATGGCGTATGGAGAGTCTAAAGCACACGCCATTAAAGAAATGTTTAATGGTCCTGTTACAGAATCTATGCCAGCATCTATTCTTCAAAAACATGAGGATGTAATCGTTATTGTAGATGAAGCAGCTGCTCAATTATTTGATTAATAAAAATAAAATCCCATTGGGATTTTATTTTTTATAAATTCTATGATTGTTTGAAATCTCAGAGATAGAAAAAGATGCAGAATCATCAAATGTTTGATTAAGTGATAAATCAAGAATTTGATTAAACATTTCCTCGTATTCAGGAATAGTGAGATTCTTACGCTTGTCCAATAAAGCAGTATGTTGAACTTTCCGTAAGGATTTTTCATAACCTTCAACCAATGTCCCTGAGAAAAATTCTCCTACTGTTCCAGAACCATAGCTGAAGAGTCCGATTAAATCTCCAGATTTCAGTTGATTAGAATTTTCGAGTAAGGAGATTAATCCGAGATAGAGGGAACCTGTATAAAGATTACCTACACGACGACTGTATGTGATGGAGTGTTCATATTGTTCGAGCAGCTGTTTTTGCACCAGATCATCTTCATTTTCAAGTTTAGGGAGCAAAGCCTTTTTCCCCATTTTGGTATAGGGAGTGTGGAAGGTAAGTGCTGAGAAGTCTTTGAATTCACGGCCTGTACGGGAAGTATATTCATCCCATAAAGTAGCAAATGTATTGATATAAGTTTCATTAGAGAATTTTCCATCTACACTGGGGTAGGGCTGACCAGTTGGACGCCAGAAATCATAGACATCCTGTGAGAAAGAGAGGACATCATCGTTTAGTTCCAAAATAGAAGGATTTTCAGAAATGAGCATGGCCACTGCACCAGCACCCTGCGTTGGTTCACCTGCAGAACCAAGTCCATATTTTGCAATGTCAGAGGCAATGACGAGAACTTTACGATAAGGATGTTGTCTGACATAGTCCTTTGCCATTTGTATGCCTGCAGTACCCGCATAACAAGCTTCTTTCATTTCAATAGAGCGAGCAAAGGGCTGTATATCTAATAATCCATGAATGATGATTGCTCCTGCCTTAGATTCATCGGTGCTAGTCTCCGTGGCGAGAATAACCATATCAATTAATTCTTTATCTTGTTCAGTTAATATAGCTTGAGCAGCAGAAGTAGCAAATGTAATAATGTCCTGAGTAACAGGATTTACAGCCATTTGATCTTGTCCAATGCCCTGATGAAATTTGGCAGGGTCAACATCACGAGCAAGAGCCAAGTCTGTCATATCTATATAAAACTCTGGCACAAAAAAACTTATCTTATCAATACCAACAGGGGTCATTTGAATTTCCTTACTTATCATTTTAAGACATATTATAGCATAAACCCGACTATAAAGGACATAAATATTCTTGACGAAAAATTTAGACACTCACTCTACTCAATGATTCTTGAAATAAAAAATAGACTATGTTATAATAGTATTTGTGTTTTGGCACAAATAAACTGTTTATCCGCTGGGCAGGAGTCGAATGATGGACAAAAGGAGAAAACAATGCAAAACCCATTAATTGAAGCAATTAATGCTGAACAATTACGTTCAGATATCCCTGACTTCCGTCCTGGAGATTCTGTGCGTGTACACGCAAAAGTTGTCGAAGGTAGCCGTGAACGTATCCAGCTCTTTGAAGGAGTTGTAATCGCTCGTAAAGGTCAAGGTATCTCAGAAACTTATACTGTTCGTAAAATCTCGAACGGTGTAGGAGTTGAACGTATCTTCCCCCTTCACACTCCACGTGTTGAAAAAATCGAAGTTATTCGTCATGGACGTGTGCGTCGTGCTAAGCTTTATTACTTGCGTGCCCTGCAAGGTAAAGCGGCTCGTATCCCAGAACGTCGTCGTTAATAAAAAAGTTGAGAAATTTCTCAACTTTTTTATTTATGGTTTTAATACTTAGGACGATGTTAACAGAAAATTCTGAGCTATTGAGTTAACTTTATTAGAATTAGTCGAAAATACGATATAATGGAAGATGAATTTTGAAGGAATCAAGGAGAAAAAATGTTAAAAGAAGAATGGAAGGCGATCTTTAAAAATAAATTTTTCATTGTGATTATGCTTGCACTGGCAATCATTCCAGCTTTATACAATTGGATTTTTCTGGGGGCCATGTGGAATCCTTACGGGAAGGTCAACCAATTACCTGTGGCTATTGTCAATCAGGATAAGTCAGCCAAGCTTAATGGCGGGACGCTTAATCTTGGAAGTCAGATGGCCTCACAAATGAAATCAAGTAAAGATTTAGATTATCATTTTGTTTCAGAAACTGAGGCTGAAAAAGGATTAAATGATGGAAAATATTACATGATTGTAACTTTCCCAGAAGATTTATCCACTCAAGCATCTAGCCTGATGACTAATCATCCTGAAAAGGTAAATATAGATTATCAAACCAGTCAAGGACATAATTATATTTCATCAAAAATGAGCAATACAGCAGCGGACAACCTGAAGTCTAAAGTGTCGGAATCAATCACACGAAATTATACTCAAGCTATTTTTGCCAATCTGTCTCAATTAAAATCAGGAATGAGTCAAGCAGCAAAGGGAAGTCAACAACTTGCTTTAGGAACAAATTCAGCTTTAACAGGTAGTCAGCAACTGACAAATGGAATCAATCTTTTTTCTGATAAATTATCATCAGTGAAGCAATTAACATCTGCTACCCAAGACTTATCGTCTGGCTTATCTACATTAACAGAAAAAACAGATTTAACAGAGAGTCAGAAAACTCAACTGCTTCAGCTAGAATCAGGTCTTAATCAGCTCAATGATGGCATCCAATCAGGCTCTGCACAAATCGATCAGGTGGCCACTCAACTTTTGACACTGATTGATTCTGCACAGGGCATAATGGACCAAGTTAAAACCCAAGTGGATAACGTAAAAAATACAGCTGCCTTTCAAAGCTTGACGCCAGCACAGCAACAGCAAATTTTAGCTGCCATTCAAAAAGTAGAATCAAGTCCACAGCTTGCCCAAATTCAGGCATTGATTGCACAATCTAAAAACAAGATTAATGATGCACTCCTGCAATCTCAAAAACTCTCTAATGCTTCAAATCTATTATTGCCAACAGCGAGTACAACATTGGATAGTCTAAGCACAGGAATGTCAAGTGTGCATGATGCTCTCAGTCAACAAATTACACCTGGCTCTCAAAAAATAGCATCAGGAATGAATCAATTAGATATAGGATTGACTGATGGAACTCAACAGCTAGCAAATGGAAGTGTTCAGCTTACAAGCGGGATAACCAGCTTAAACCAAGGGGCTAATCAATTAGCCAATTCTCTGAACTTTGCAGAGCAAAAACTAGCAGGAACGCCAACTGATGCCAACAATGCTTCATCAATCGCTTCCCCATTACAACTGAATCATAAAGATGCAGACAATGTGGCAAATAATGGTGTAGCAATGGCTCCATATATGATTAGTGTTGCTCTATTTGTAGGTGCCATGTCGGTGAATTTAATGATAGGAAAAAGCCTCTCAGGACGCAAATGGAAGAATGGAAGAGAACTACTCTTGGCTAAGCTGGGCACAAATGGAGTCTTAGCGATTGCTCAATCTCTCGTTGTTGTCGGAGCAGTGTATTTATTGGGCTTGCGAGCAAACTTCGGTTGGAAGATGATTTTCTCTACAGTACTAATCAGTCTAGCATTCATGGCTATTGTCACTTTCTTTAATCTTTGGTTAGATAAAGTCGGGGCTTTCCTTATGTTAGTATTTATGATTGTACAGTTGGCTGCATCAGCAGGTACATATCCAATACAACTGTCAGAGAAGGTTTATCAAGTCATTAATCCACTCATTCCTATGACTTACACCATCAAACTTCTAAGAGAAGTCATCTCTTTATCAGGGAATATGATGCCTTATAGCTTCATTCTTATAGGAATCATTATCCTATTCTCAATACTTATTATATTGGTGGGGAGAAGAGAAGCTCGCACAATCTAAATTATAGTAATCCATAAGTGATTTTGGTACAATAAATGAGAAATAGGAGAAAAACATGGCAGATAAATATACAGAAGAACAAGTTGAAGCAATTAAAGAAAAAATCTTTTCTGCTTTAGAGAGTGTCATCGACCCGGAGCTTGGAATTGACATTATCAATCTTGGGCTCATTTATGAGATTGCCTTTGAAGATAATGGGTTCACAGAAATCAAAATGACTTTGACAACAATGGGATGCCCTTTAGCAGACTTATTGACCGTTCAAATTCATGATGCACTTAAAGAAATCGAAGAAGTCAAAGAAGTCAAGGTCAATCTTGTTTGGCAACCTGCATGGACAGTAGATAAAATGAGTCGATATGCACGTATCGCCCTAGGAATCAGATAAGAACTCAATTTGAGTTTTTTTATTTGTAAGTTTGAGACAAATAAATTCTTTTACGTACTAAATATTAGAAAGAGAAAAGGAGAATTTATGAAGAAAAAATTATTATTTACAGCCTTAATAGGATTGATACTAAGTTCAAATGCTATTCAAGTAGAAGCAGTTACCCAATCACAAGCTATTTCATGGTTGCAGTCTTCAAATGGAAAATATTATGATTTTGATGGTGCTTATGGTTATCAATGTGTAGATTTTGTAAGGAGTTACGGAAAATTTTTAGGTCAGGATTTTGGAGGAGGCATTTCTTATGCCTATCAATTAGCCAACAATAACTACGCCTCTTATACAAAATATAATGGAAATGCGAATATTCAAGCTGGAGACATTGTTATATTAAGTGCAACTCCAAATAATGGAAATGCAGGACATACAGGAGTAGTCGTAGTTGTAGAAAGTACAGGGAAATTAACAGTTGCAGAGCAAAATTATCTTTATCCGGGAGAAGTGAATAATGGTTGGGGGAATAATCCTGTTCGAATTCATGGGGGACATGATAGAAATAATTACAATATGCTCAATGATGGAACAAAAATTATTGCTTCATTTAGACCTACATTTACAAATGGTCAGCCATTAACAGTACAAACACCATCAACGAAGAAGACAAATGTTCAGATTGCTGATGAAGTGATTGCAGGAAAATGGGGATATGGTGACGATAGAAAAATTAAATTAACTCAAGCGGGCTATGATTATAATACAATACAAGCTCTTGTCAACAAAAAACTAGGATTCTAAATATAAAAAAATAGACACTGACCCTATAAAGCATATTCTTGACTTCCGTTTTCTAACTTGTTATACTATGAATAACCTTTAAGTATGTCCAGAGAGGCAGGCAAGGTGACAATCAATGACTAATAATAGAGAGATGTTTCTATTTTTTGATACTGTCCCCTGCCTCTTTGGTGGGGGATTTTGTGTATTAAAAGAAAGGAAGAAGATGGCAAAGAAAGAAATCATTGATTCAATTACAATGGAACGTGCGATTACACGCATCACCTATGAGATAATTGAACGTAACAAAGACTTAGAAAAGATAGTTTTGATTGGGATTAAAACACGAGGGGTCTTTCTTGCTCAGCGTATTCAGGAACGTCTCAAGCAACTTGAACATTTAGATATTCCAATGGGAATACTGGATACTAAACCTTTTCGTGATGATCGAAAAGTTGAAGAAGAAGATACATCAGAAATTGATGTTGATATAACAGGTAAAGACATTATCCTTATTGATGATGTGCTTTATACAGGGCGTACCATTCGAGCAGCTATCGATGGTTTGGTCGTGCTTGGTCGTCCTGCACGAGTACAGCTTGCCGTTCTTATTGACCGTGGACATCGAGAATTACCTATTCGAGCAGATTATGTTGGGAAGAATATTCCCACAAGTCAAGAAGAGGAAATCATTGTGGAAATGGAAGAGTTCGACGATGAAAATCGTGTACTCATTCGCCAAGAAGAAGAATAAAAGGAGAGCTGATTATGGAAAATGCTGATGTTATTTTAAAAGTAGATGAAAAACCAAATGGAAAACAGTGGCTAGGATTATCTTTTCAACATCTCTTTGCCATGTTTGGTTCAACTGTACTTGTCCCTATATTAGTAGGAATCAATCCTGCTATCGCCCTCTTATCAAGTGGACTTGGGACACTTGCCCATATGTCAGTGACTAAGTTCAAAGTTCCTGCATATATGGGTTCGAGCTTTGCTTATATTGGTGCCATGCAATTACTTATGAAAAATGGAGGATTGCCTGCTATTGCCCAGGGTGCAATTACTGGGGGGCTGGTCTATCTGATTGTTGCACTTGTTGTAAAATTTGCAGGTCAGGGATGGATTGATAAAGTTTTGCCTCCTATTGTGGTGGGACCAATTATCATGGTTATTGGTCTTTCTCTTGCTTCAACTGCTGTAGGGTCTTCCATGTACACCAATCCTAGCACTATGACGGGGTATAGCTTGGCTTATATTATCATTGCTCTAGTCACTGTACTTGCCATTATCATATTCAGCATTTATGGTAGAGGATTCTTTAGCCTCGTCCCTATTTTATTAGGGATTGTTGTAGGGTATCTCACAGCTCTTATTATCGGTCAAATAACAGGGCAAGAAATTGTATCATTTGCAGGACTGGCTCATGCTCGATGGTTTGATATTCCACCGGTAAAAATTCCTCTCATTTCCTATTCATTGGCCTTTTATCCATCAGCAATTCTGACAATGGCACCTATCGCTTTTGTCACAATGACAGAGCATTTTGGTCATGTCATGGTGCTGAACAGCTTAACCAAGAAAGATTATTTCAAAGATCCGGGATTAGACAAAACACTCTCAGGAGATGGTGTGGCACAGCTTATTGCAGGATTTGTGGGAGCTCCTCCTGTCACCTCTTATGGTGAAAATATTGGTGTAATGGCAATTTCAAAAATTCATTCTATCTATGTCATTGCAGGAGCAGCGGGTCTTGCCGTGCTGGTCAGCTTCATAGGGAAAATCACAGCTCTTCTACAATCTATCCCAAGTCCTGTTGTTGGGGGTGCTTCCATTGCTCTCTTTGGAGTTATTGCAGCAAGTGGCTTGAAAATCATTGTGGAGAACAAAATTAACTTTGACCTTAAACGTAATCTCTTGATTTCAAGCGTGGTGCTAGTGATAGGGATTGGTGGAATGGTCTTGAATCTGACGAAGAATCTACAAATTTCATCAGTTGCCATCGCTACTATTTTGGGAATTGTGCTCAATCTTATATTGCCACAAGAAGAATAGAAATGGTAAAATAGTCTTATGACAAAACGAATATTACTCTTGGAAGATGGGACAATCTTTGAAGGGGAGGCTTTGGGAGCTCGTGGAAATGTAACTGGTGAATTGGTGTTTACCAGCAGAGCGGTAGGCTATCAAGAAGCTATAACCAATCAATCTTATCAGGGTCAGATTCTCATGTTCACCTATCCAGTGATTGGAAATGTAGGGATTAATTCAGATGACTATGAATCCATCTACCCGTCGGTAAAAGGAGTCATAGTATCTGATACAGTAAGACATCCCTCTCATCCTGATAGTCAGATTAACCTAGATGAATTTTTATGTGACAAAAACATTATAGGGATTTCTGGCATTGATACAGATGCTCTTATGGCAATCATTGAAGAAAAGGGAACAATGAAGGCTTCTATAGTTAGTGATGAAGATGAGCCTGAACATCTTAAAAGTCAATTAGTGGCTACTGTCCTCTCTACTCGTCAGGTAGAATCTATTTCCACAGAAAAAGCCTACGCCTTGCCTAATTCAGGATGTAAAATTATTCTTATAGATTTTGGACTTAAGCATTCTATCTTGCGAGAATTATCTAAGAAAGAAGCTAGTGTCATTGTTGTCCCATTTGACACAAGTGCAGAAACTATTTTATCAATGAGTCCAGAAGGGGTTATCCTATCCACAGGACCAGGGAATCCCGAAGACCTAGATGTGAAAGTATTGAATACGATAGCGGAAATTCAGACGCAAGTTCCAGTATTTGCCATTGGACTTGGGCATCAACTTTTTGCCTTAGCCAATGGTGCGAGAATTGAAAAAATGGCATTAGGGCATCGAGGATTTGAACACCCCATACAAGAAGTTGCAACAGGGCGAGTAGAATTTGCACAGCAAAATCACGCCTATCAAGTAGATAGAGAAGATTTTCCAGAGGATTTGCTTGTTACTCATCAAGAATTGAATGATGAAAGTATTGAAGGATTAAGACACAAGTCCTATCCTGCATTCTCAGTACAATTCTATCCAGAATCATTATCAGGACAATCAGATTTGAACTATCTTTATGATGATTTCATGGCTATGATTGATGAATTTATAGAAACAAAAAACTGAAAAATATTTCAGTTTTTAATTTATTTTACTATTCTATTTCACAAACATCGCATCTCCGAAGGTGCGATTTGACTTATCGCTTCAGCGATATAGTGAGAATGGACAAGCGAGGGGATGAACAGTAAATGATTTATTTATTTATTTCACAAACATAGCATCTCCGAAG
>Ga0123352_10007064_pt1 | contig 17269 bp, 6 predicted proteins | sample TergutLab28metaG_FD_89700 | JGI IMG/M metagenome (GOLD analysis project Ga0123352, IMG submission 89700) | Labiotermes labralis P1 segment gut microbial communities from Petit-Saut dam, French Guiana - Lab288 P1 | ecosystem: Host-associated > Arthropoda: Insects > Digestive system > Gut ... | reverse complement strand
TTTTTTTTTTCTATTTTTTTCATACACGTGGAGGGGAAAGTTGAAAAAAATGGTTGTTCTTTTGAGGGAAAGAGGGAGGGGGGGGGGGGGGGGGGGGGGAGGGGAGACGGTAAACTGAATTATCGCTGTATATCGGTGATAACGGTCGAATGCAAGAATATATCGAGCATTCTTCCCTCAAGGTTAAGTCTGTACGCAGACGAATTGCTGGAGGTCGTCGTCGGGTATTTCAGCGTAATAGAACAACTACTGGTCGTTTCCTGCATTTGTCAATGCTGGAATAGAAATGGGAGCGCATCAGCCATTAATTGAGTTGCAGGAGTCCGCATTGAATTCGTTAGACAGGAGACATTTTGTTAGTTACGATGTTTTGACATGAAATATTAATAAAGCCCACAGAGGTGAATGTTTGTGTAATGTTGTTCCTTTTATCATTGGTTTGAATAGGAGATACTTTATTGCCATTTTTTTTTATTAGAGTAGCCTGTTAGGAAGGTACGGGAAAATTCGGGATGACTGGGATTTCACGCGATATATCATCGCCTGATGTCAGCTTATTTTGAGGAAACATGAATGCCATAAACAAAGGCGTAGAATCTTTCTGTTATATGTCAGTGATGAGGTTGGTTGAGAAGTGAAAGAAAAGGGAAATCCAAGGCCTGTAGTAGGTCTGTGTATGTGTGTTCGCCGTGGGTGATCGGTGTACATTCTTCAACATCGTGGTAGGTTTAAATATTTTGAAACATTGGTAGTGCGTATGAAATTGGTAACGGGCGTGAAAAATGGTAACCGGTGAAAATTTGGTAACGGGTGAAAATTGGTAACGAGTATGAAAATTGGAAACGAGTGTGAAAATTAGTGAACTTGGAAATTAAAGGCATGGTGAGGTCGGGAGCTGTCTGCGAACATTTATTTCAGTGTAATGTCTTTTCCGTTTTCCGCATGCAGGTGTATATTGAAATCATCACAGTTGGGTTTACTTATTTTATGAGCGTCAAAACTTGGTCTCTGACGTTAAGGGGAAAAGGTCAGAAATATCGCGGAACATGAAACTGGGCAGAACAGTTTGATCTAGGGCTGAAGAAGAAATAGGGGAATGGACAAAAAGTTGCGAAATGAAAAGCTTCATAGTTCATAGTGTGCGTCAGGTATCGTCATAGTCATCGTGTCGGTGGGGGTGAGCTGGGTGGGTTTTGGCGGAGAAACCGGGAGGGAAGGCGCAGCTTGGAAGACGTTGTCGTAACTACAAAGATAATGTTAAAATGTGGCCTAAAGAAGTGCGGTGTACTTGGAGTGGATTTATCCGGGCAGGGTTATGTAAATTTGTTTTTTTGCGTAAGGTGGTGAGTTTGTCGAACAGCTGCGCGGCTGTCAGGTTCTGAAGAATTATTCTACTATAAGGTGTAGGTTGGTTGGTTGATTGGTTAGTTGGTTAGTTTTAGGAAGAGACGTACTTAGACTGTCTTCCATTAAAGGTTATTGCAATATTATAACTACACGATTGTATTTAATGTACGTCTTCAACATTTGAGCAATTTAATGAATAAGAGGAAGTATTTACTAACAGAGTCAGCTTGTCGTCATTCTTAAGTGTAAGATACAAAATCCAGAATATGGGGCCCTGCGCCCGCTAGCAGCAGGTTTTGTAGTTCGCATCCATTGTATTTGTGGGCTGGTATAGCACAGTCGTTATACCGACACGTTACAGGCTGGACGGTCCGGGGATCGAATCCCGGTGGGGAGCTAGATATTCCGTACCCGTCCAGACCGGCCCTGGGGCCCACCCAGCCGCCTCTACATTGGGTACTGGGTCATTCCCGGGGATAAAGCGGCCGGGCCGTGGCGCTGACTACCCCCCATCTAGCACCGAGGTTAAAGTAAGAGTACAGCCTACCTTTCTCCCCCTCTGGGCCTTCTTGGTCTATTGAAAGGGTGAACTTTACCCCTACCTTTATCCTTTGTACCTTTGTTGGCTAATGTCCCTCCTAAGCTGTGTTTACTGTCTTTTATTGTTATTTACAGCGACACTTCCCACTCTGTCTCTCTTCCAATTTTCCTAGTACTCCTACGTATGTATGTGTGTGTGTGTGTGTGTGTGTTTACATACCGGCGAATGTGCATATTGTGTGATGGCCTTAGTAAGTGTGAATGGTTGAACCTGACAGTGAGTATATTGCACATCTGCCGGATTATGTTGACATTGGGGTATGTGATTGTCATGGGTATGAACGTTGGTAGCATGTACATAATGAGTTTTTTTTCACGTTCGTAGGAATACTGTATTCTGTAGCATATCGCAGTTGATTGCACCAAACCTTGTACTACAATATTGGTATCTTCCCCCCTTCCTGTAGGATGTGTGTGTGTGTGTGTGTGTGTGGACGAAGATAATGATGCATTTAGTTCTCATAACTGAAATGTGCAAACTTTTCTCGGGCCTCATTTTCGACACCTCTGTAGGCTGCAGCAGTTTTGCTGCAACAGCATTACAGCCCATGTGTTGTTCTGCCTAATCGTCTTATATAACTTGTGTTTGTTGACAAACTGCCCTGTTCATGATTTATATTACAAATCTGTTAAATGTGTTTTTTTTTCTTTGAACGTTCAATGGCACTAAATTATGTAATGTGGCTTTTCTCTGTATTAATTTATCTCTTATTTAAATAGGTAAGTAGCGGTGTATGCTAAAACTATTGATTTTTCCCGCTCTTTTCGTCTTTAAATTTTCAGTAGCACGCAGCTCTGTTTGCGGTTTTTTTTTTCCTCACAGACCAGACCCTCAGCGTATATGACATACAGTTGTTAGCAATACAAAGATTCACTTTCACACAGTACCACATGTAATATATGCATGTATGCCGGCAGATGTCCGTGTTACTGTTTCGTTTTCTGTTACATGCTCTTTTTCCCGGACTTTTTAATGTTAAATAGCTACCAGGGTGTGTGTACATTCAGTGGATTTCTGCATTGGCCATAACTTATACAGGCGACCTAATTGGTTCCTGGACCACGGTCGAAAAGCGAGCCGTCGTAAGTCGAACCTTTATTTCCCATAAGCGCAGTGTTATAAATTGGGGCTTCGTTAACGGAAACCCATTTGCTGTCACTGATGACGAAATAAATGAAACTGAAGTAAAACGCATATTGTGTTTGCTCGTGCATTTATTGTGTAAGACAAACATTTGTTTCAAAATCGAAGCCAATAAAATGAAACTTTTTCAATGGGTATCACGAAGAATTAAATTGACGAAATTTCTTTTTCAGCGCTTTAGGTGAGGGGGCTTTATGGAAGGAATTCTGATAGGGAGGGCGCTGGGTCGTCTGAATCCTCAAAATTTTATCTTATTACAAGAGAGGGGGAAGACTACATTGGGGGGACTCAGTTGAAACCGTTGCTTTTGGGGGGTTTTTCCTGCACGTGCTGGCCATAAAACCGAGTTTTATTCGTTACGCTGGGGTCTACAGTTAAAAGGCTGAAAAAGCGGGGGGTCGCAAGTCGTGTCAAATGTCTGTAGGAGAGGGGGAGGGGGGGGGACTGTATGTAAAAACAAGAGAACCAGAGACGAGTAATGTGAGATATTGCCCAATCTACATTTCTGTGTTATACCAGATTGAAGACGAATATTCATTTGTTGGCATTTCGGTAATCGCCACTTCTTTTCGTAAACATGCGTTTTTGTATATGTTTTACGGGAATTTGCTGTTGTTCATTCTGCACAGTTGAAGTGGTGTACGGTTTGCTGTGTGTACTGCGAGGGAGAGGTGACGGTGGCAGCAGATCTGCTGTGCCCGTGGCACGGAGCCAGAACTGGGCTGGCACCGTCCGCCAGGCATTGGACCAGCCAGCACCAGATTCCCCTCCGTCACGTAGCCGAAGTCTTTGCTGTGATTACGCTGTAACACTGACCGCGAAGGGGAGAAATGTTACTTTCTGTTTCCTGTATCATACTGCGAACTTAACAGATAGTAGACTCGAAGTAATCTTGCTGGTATGTACGATACATTTAGGAACTTGAACTTCATCCAGTGGCATGGAAAATTTCGCTCTGCCTCACAGAAAACTGTCACCAGTTCGAGAGAGTAACTGGCTGATGGCGATGAGGGATATAACGAATATGTATTTTGATAATTACACCAAACATTTAATCGTAATCCATGAGTAAAATTCGTAGATTTTAATGCTAGGGGAGTTTGATGCTTTAATCAGTATGTATAAGGCATCAAAACGTTGTGTGAATAATGGGAGAGGGCTTGCATTATTTTCGAAATCATTATATCAGTCGTCTTCGTTACTGTGTTGCGGTTACTACATTTATTGGCGATATTATTAGAAGTTTGTTGTGTTTGACGCATGCCAATATACATATGTCACGGTACAACGGGATGGATCCCGTTAAAATCGTTACTGTAAGAGTAAACGTAATTTTTAAATTTGAGTGTTATTCCCTTTTTACAGTTTTGTCTCCTGTTCTTATTGATATTGACAAGGAAGACGACCTTAGAGGATTCGAAAACGGGTACTTGGTTTTTGTGGTTTGTTTAACGACGTCATTAGACTGTGTAGATTCGATTAATGGGATAATTAGTGAATAATTGACTGAAAATTATGTGGAAACGGTTGTATCGTAATTAGAGGTAGACCTGCTACCCCGTCTTTTGTGTGGAAGGTACTTAGGTCGAACCCCAGGGCATCAGATCTCCGGGTCCAAATTTATATACGAGATATGACAAACACAAAGGGTGCGTGCTGTCAACTTGATCGCGACGTTCGGTATGTGACGGGGATGCCAGCGGATACATTGTCGTGACAGCCTTCGGCAGTAAAGAACTGATCATTAAGTTAACGTAGTAGTTAGACATTAGTAATTAGTGGCTGGCTACGCACCAAGTAACAGCGTGCACTAATTAGAAAACAGTAAAACAGATCATTAAACGTACTTCATATTATGTGTCAACTCCTACATGTTTCGGCACCAAGGTACCGTCTTCAGGGCGTCAATTAAAAACGCGTATTTTAGGTGCTGGTCAACCTCAGTCGTAACAATTGAAAGTCTTAAAATATGGAATGCAAAATTATGCATGGTATGAAGAACATAAAAATTTCATTGTTCTTTATTAAAACAGCTGGTAGCTATTTTCTTCCACTGTGCCTTGAAAGTTCAGTGCAGTTATGTATGAAATTGTGACGTGGCCTGGTAGCTAAACCGTGCAATTTGTTGATTGTGTGTAATCATGCCTGTATATAATTTTGTACATAATCGGGTGAAAACCGGTAGCTTAGATAAGGCCCTCGCACACACCGCGGCGCGCGGGCCCCGCCATCAAACCGTACAATATACTGAGTTTGTTGTAAGTTTACATACAATAATGACAACAACAACTGCACACATATATACAAAAATTAGTTTATACATGCAGTAGACTCATGCATATTTTTGGCTATGTGGCCGTCTTCATGGATGTAAAATTCGAAGATCGGGTCCGTTAAACCTGACAACAAAAAGAAATTAAAAGTTCTGATGTTTTGCTGACCGTGCATCTCAGTATAATCCAAATAATTAACCAACTTGGTGCACAGTCCTTTTTATAATAAGTTTATTAAATGCCTCTACATGTTTCGAGCACTATGTGCCCATCATCAGGAGGTCAAAATTGTATTATACAGCATCTGGTATCATCATACCTGTAGGTGGCCGTCCCTGCCACCTATACGTGTGATGATACCAGATGCTGTGTAATACAATTTTGACCTCCTCATGATGGGCACATAGTGCTCGAAACATGTAGAGGCATTTAATAAACTTATTGTAAAACAAGATTTTATACATCGAGTTGGTTAATTGAGAGGATTAGAAACTAAAAGTTTACAAAAATGTAAAATATGTCAGAACCAATGCAAAGGTGTAATTACAATCGTTTGAGCCAGTGGTTTAAATAATGCTTAAATGTGTGAGAGTGTTGATGTTAGTTGGATGGTGTACGTAGACGATTCAGTTAGCAGTTCACCATCCGAGAGAAGTTACTGTCTTGTGGAGTGTACGGTCAACCGCACTGTACTGTGCGGGTTCTTTCGGTCTGGATTCCGTGTTTCTGACAGAAGGCAGCAATCTGGATCCATGTTACGTTATCTCGGAGTAAAGGGGGATAAATTTGAGCTTAGAATAGGACACGAAAACCCACAGGGGGAGTAGAGGTATAGCTCTATTCTTTTTTTAACCTCGGCGCTTGATGGGATGGATGGTCAACGCTACGCCCCGGCCGCTTTACCCTCGGGAGAGACCCGGTACCCATTGTATAGTGGGCTGGGTTGGTGCCAGGGCCGGTCTGGACAGGTGCAGAAAATTACGCCTCCCACCAGAATTCGATCCCCGACCGTCTAGCCCATAGCGAGTCGCTGTACCAACTGAGCTATCCCGGGAGTAACTTCTGTAATAATTATTAGGGTTCTTTGATTATAGAGTCTGGGATCGACTCTGCCTCTAACAGAAATGAGTGTCAGATATATCTCCCGGGCGGTGAAGGCGGTCGGTGCGTAGGACTGACAGCCGCGCCACCTTCGTGTGTAGAATGTCTACATATTCTGGGAACCTTAACATACTGAAACCGTTTGGACCTGTCCACGCCTCTGTACGGATTGCTTTAGGTGTACCTTTGATTTATAGATTTGTGGACGCCTGGACTGATGGTGTACGCCTCTGGAGAAAACGTGTAGTTCCGTAGACCTCTGAGAGAAAAGAGCAAGGGTAGTGATTGTATTGACAGCTGGGAATTGGAACCCCCCTTACTTGAAAAATACTTTTTGCCCTACACTTCCGCATGGATCAGGTGAAAACCGATGCCTGTAATGAACTGAAGACGGATAATTTAATATAATTGATGCTCTAAAGAACGGCACAGGAATAGAATTGGTACAAAAAGAGATGGGCCGACGACGCTGAGTAGGCAGATGTTACTCTTTAAAGGTGAACGGGCGTCGTGGCTGCATAACACCCTTGATTTTTTTTCGTGTTCTTCGTTTTAAAATCAGGGGTTTGAAGTACGTAGTCCCCGGCCATACTTGAGGGTTTTGAAATTTGAATTTGCGACGACGTTTTCTGGCGCGCTGGCAACGAAATGTTGTGGCAGTTCCCCCAGTTAGCGTCGTGTTTCAGTTTGTGCGTGCGTCTTTCATCATTAGCTACCCTGGAAACGCTAAACGGATTTTCGTGTGCTTTGGTAGTGGGCACTGTCGCTAAAATTTGTCCGACATATTCCGATTTTAGTTAAAATTTATCAATAATAAAGGTCCCTTTGAAGAGGACTTAATGAATTTCTGCACACGTCTCTGGAGTGTAACTGGTTAATCATTTAAAGTTTATTTTAGACACCCCATTTTGACACTTACAAAGAAGGTAATATATAAACCGCCAGTCACAATACACTTCATAGATTTTTTAAATTTCGAACATACAACATGTTTCGGCCCCAAAGGACCATCGTCAGCTATCCTCTAAAAATACTCGGAGAAAAATTAATGTGAAGATTGTATTAAGAACAACTTCTTATTCGTTTACAAATCATAAAATTCCCGATGCAGTTTATTTAAAACATCTGGAGCTCACGTTAAAAGTGTATAGTCTGTTTTATTGTAATTAGAAATTTAAAACTGTAGTCTTGCAAGCCATCGGTTGTTTATGCGTATTTTTCTTGGTGATGTTGGGTGTTGTTATGGGATGTTGTTTTGGGGTGTTCTTAGACGCATTACGACGTTCTCTGGTTTCTAGTACGTACAATTTGAATTTTTTACTAATTTCTGAATAATTGGGGTGGGCCGGGTAGCTCAGTCGGTATAGCGACTGACGAGCTGGACGGTCCGGGATCGAATCCTGGGGGACGAGATTTTCCGCCCGTCCAGACCGGCCCTGGGGCCAACCCAACCTCCTGTACAATGGGTACCGGGTCTTTCCCGGAGGTAGAGTCGGCAGGGGCGTGGGGCTGACCCCCCACTCCCATATAGTGCCGAGGTCCTAGAAAGAGTTGAGCTATACCTCTACTCTTCCTAAGGGCCTTCGTGGCTTATAAAAAGAGTGAAAACCTACCTGAATAATTGGGCATGTTTCGGCGGCTAGTGTGCATAGAAGAAAGGCAGCGTCTGCACCGTACACAAGCTGGCGGTTTTGAGTGATGTGACAAACGCGTATTGGTGATTATGGTAGAGCCTGATGAAAAACGGGGTGTATTATATTAACACGTGCATATTGTGTTGACCCTGACTGTCACGTGACTGGGTCGTGGCTTGTAGTAATTCATACTAACCTATTTGAAGAAATACGAGTCTGTGAAGCAGAAAAGACATGCTTTTTTAATTCTGCACGAAACACACCCCCCCCCCCCTTTTCCCACAAACTACAACTCAGGGCCGAAACGTCACGGTGTCTAGTTACTTATTATTGTCAATATTCGAGGGGTCCCCAAATCGGGCGTCGATTTGGGCAAGTTGATTAGTTTCTCGAGTTGAATGTCGGTGTGTATAATTGGTTAAAACAGGCCACGACTGTCTCCTTGTTCATTCTTCTCATACGTTTTCATTAGTTTGCGATATGTCACTGTATCTCGATGTGACGTACTGTAACGTAAGGAATACACAAAGTGACAGGTAAAACCCGTTCTCTGAAAGTAACACGACGGAAACGTCTGGGCCAACGGGTGTTTCCGGAAACATGGTCGAAGAGAATTCGCAAGAAGTGATAGAATTGCGACGGTCAGAACGACCGCGCTGTGTCGCCTGTACTCCTTTTTTGCCCCTTTAACAGTAGGTCGCTGGTTCGATCCCACTCGGGGCAGGGATAGATGGATGCGTTTTTGGGCATTTTTGTTGTCCTGTGTAGGTACAGATATTGCGACGGGCCGGTGCCCCCTCCAAGGAGCGTTACCACATGTCTACAAAACCAGACTGATAAACCCGGAAAACTGGAGGTCTTGCCCTCCGTTGGTCTGTAGCGACTTGGAGCATGCGTGGTAAACATTTATGTTTTTTTTTTTGTTAAGTGACATAAAAAAAGCCGTGTAATTTTTTTATTTCGGCGCGGTTTTGAGTGGGTCATGTTGATTGGACGAACAAATAGAAGGATGGGAACGCAATGCGGGCGAATCTATTTGTGGCCCCCCCCCCATTTTTGGCATATCCGCTGCCCTGTTTCACGCTTCGTTATGTGATTAGTCCAATATCGGCGACGCATTTGCCCAGTAATTCCTTCATACGCTTACCCATTCATAGTCGAGATTTATTAATTATGAGAAGATAGCGATTTTTCCCAAAACAATTCGGTTTTCGTAATGGCGATGTAGTCTGTTTTCAGTGAGGCTGCAACTGAATTTCTGAATTTACGTGTTTAGATGAACTAAACGCTTCAGAGGGGTGAACTTCTATAGAGTAGCATTCTCTTGGCTGCGATGTGAAGCCCCATCCGTCCAGATGTGTCGTGTACATGCTGCAAGTTGTTCTGTGACCTGAGTGTACGGCAGCACGTGCTCTGAGCTATCTTTAGCACGCGCCCCCTTCCAGCATCTGTTGCTTGCAGCATCCTGTGTGACGACATGTCCAGCCAGCTCTCACCTGGAAGAGAAGCCGACACGTTGCTGTTACTCTGCGGTCCCAGTAAGCACTGCATTTCGAGGACTAAGCCGATGTTTGTGGGTGAGCTTCCTTCCTCATTCGTATCCGATTTACCGATAAACCGGACATTTGAACATCGAATCATCAGCGTCAGAACTAAAGACATTCTTAATCAGATACACTTCTGGTTAAAGGACGTTGCTACTTCCTGAATAGTGATTTGAAACGTACATATAATTTTCTGTTTTGTCTTCTCAGAATGCCTGGATGAAATTAATAGAAATATTGTAAACTACAGTAGAACTCCACTTATCGGGATTGATCGGGACGGCGAGCCATCCGGATATGCGGAAAATCCGGATAATTGGATTTTTCTTTGAAAATGGGCTACATTGGCTGTACTAGATTCTGCTGTTACTATTTACAGTATATCTGCGTCTAAATATTTCTACCACGCCCGATTTGAAGTTCTAGAGACCATAACACTGCACTGTACTTGATCCGATAACCGGTAATTTCAAGGCCATTAGTTTTGTAGAGTCCTCGACAAATTTACCAAAGGGCCAATCCGATCCGGATGAATGATGATCCGGATAACCAGCGTCCGGATAAGTGAAGTTCTACTCTAAATAACGCAGTATCATGACCACCCTGTTCTAAATATGTTGCCCGGCGATCAAAATATTCCGCCTTTTATCCCTCTACATGTCAGTGACAGCCAATCAATTCATGCCACCCGAACGGACAGACGCCCCGCAACCGTCAAACTACGCTAGGGGCTTGAGGTCGTAATACACCTTTAGTACGCCGAATATTCTGTGTAACGTAAATGCGTTTTACAGAGTACCAGCAATAAAAGGCCGCACGGTTGATTTGGGGCCCTTTGGGGGGGGGGGGGTGGATGGGAGGTAGGGGAGGTGTTTCGGAAGGATTATGCCACGTATGTTTAGAACAGCTGTTGTGGTTTCTGTGTGCTTCCCTCCCTACAGTTAACACGTTCGTCTTTGCCAGGATCCACCTCAGGGATAGTGTGAACGCACGCCAGTTTACCTCAAACTGCGTCTTAGTTGTGTCACTTCCCACTCGCTGCAGCATAGTTGTGCTAATTTTCCGCTCACTGCAGCATAGTTGCCCTAGTTTGCCACTCATTACAGCGTAATTGTGTCATTGCCTCTACTCCTTGCAGCGTACCTGTTTCTCGTTTCCATATCTACAACGTACTATGTCACGGCCACCACAACTGATTGGAATGAGTTGTCCAGTTTTCCGCTGTTTACATGTGTATCATCGTAATGTTACTTTGCATTACATTTGTATAGTTTTCAAAAACTTCTCATCTTTGAGTTATTTACATTTTGTGCCCCGCCGCACGTGTGCTTGGTTGTCATGTTGGTCTCAGTCAATGTCAGGTGATAGGAGGTTGAAGTTACCAAAAGCAGGTTGACCCTACGTCAGTCTTCTTAGTTTTACTGCCCGTGCTGTACGTGTTAAGATTCTTGTTCAGAATTTTGCACTAATTAGACTAATGAAGATGTGGCGTCTGCATTTGATTGCTTCAACTCTCCGTTGGAAGCCCCAATCTTTTTGATCCCTATGTTTTGTGTTTGGTTGCTAATACTATGACACTATAATCCTTCATGCGTGTGATATGTTCATTCCGTTCCTCGCTGTTCCATCTTTCATTCAATGAAATGTTTATATTATACTTAAACATTTTAATGGTAAGTTGGGTTCTGATTGCATTGACTTAACCCTTTGGCCCTGGAGCTGGACATTTACAGTTTAGCACACCATTTATGTAAAATGTGAATATTTTATGAACCAGAAGGATAACATTAGGAAATACAGGACATTTTGTGGAGGAATAAACGAAGATGGTGAGAGAAAGTCTAAAAAAATAATTAAATATATTTGTTGACTAAATATATAAAAAGAGTACTCTGGGGAGTAGCGGTACGTCTGTCCTATATATAGGATGCATGGTGCATAAAGGTTAAATCATTCCGGCCGCACTGTGGCCCTGGGGTCGACTCAACCTGTAACAGAAATGGGTATCATCTCCTTGGGGGGTAAAGGTGGCCGGTGCGTAGGTTTGACAACCTTGCCACGTTCATGTGCCGATTGCTTATAAATTCTGGGAGATGCAGCCTCCAGTATCCCTTAAGAGCCTCTCAAGGCTTGTACAGGGACAGTTTTTTAAGTTTCGTTCAGTGTTATTTCTTGTATCATACAGAATCCAGTCACTTAAAAGTTTCACGTATGCTGTGTGCAATCTCCTCCGATTTTGCTATGTATCGTATACTTTGGCCACGATTTAAAGATTCCTGGCCTCGCATTGACGTAACAGTTCCTGTTCAGGCAGAGAAATGTAGCGCTTTTGCCAGATTTTCATTTCATGTGCCGTTGTTGGCGCTTGCAGTGGTCGCAGTACTTGCAGGTATGTCAGTAGACGGAAAGAATCGTCGGTTTCGGGATTGAGTTTTTCCGGGGTATAACGCTGCTTCATAGGGTAATCGAATCCCGCCGTTTCTGGACAACGTAATTTTATAATCAAGGCCCGATTGTCTTTAAAAGAACGTTGCGTCGGAACGTCGGAATCCGATTACGTGTTGGCGGAGGGTCATATTCTAGAAGAATGGAATTCTCAGCTACGCCACTGCGGATCACTCGAAGACTCGCAGTCATCGGATTATTCTTCCAGAGACTTTGTTTAACATGTTCAAGATTATGTCGGATAAGAAGAGAGAATAGAGGGACTTTGCTGTCCGCATCGCAGATAGTATGGCGGTAGGCAGGCATTGTGGGAACTGGTAATATGGTATGGGGTTCCTTGTAATAGGACAATAAGCTCACCTCAGGGATACACCATTAGAAGGCCGAACAGGGGCACAGCGAACAGCCTGGGCGAAGACACAATGCGCAATGCTACGCTGGAGGCGACATACCAACACGAGAGAAACTTCTGATGTCACTTTATGACGCTTCTGCACTCGCCGGACGTCATTTGCTCATATACTTCAATTCCGTGGTTTCGGATATAAAAAGTACGGTATTTGAAAGGTTTTATGGCAGAGACGAGACAACGTTGCTTTGTCCGTTTTAATGCAAAATGGCTACGAACAGCTTTGACAGGTTAATGTTTTCTGATGAGATCTGAATTAGCGATAATCATGTTATTTCCAGCATCTGGAACTCTCCGACAGCCAGCAGGAGAGGTGGTCGTATTGTCGTGTGTCATGTACGATCGGTCCGAGTCTTTGTATCTCCTGCTCTTTGCACATTTCCTTGGAATAAAACTGGAATTCATAACGAAGTAGTGGCTGCAAAGGTCTGTGGAATGGGACTTGAAGAAAAACTGATATGTAGTAGTCCTGCCGTGTCAGGTAATGTGATGGACAGTGCAACGCACCGCTGAGCGCAGTTGGACAATGCCCCAGCCCTGGCAAACAGAGAAGATAAGTTGATAATAGGTTTCAACGCTGCTAGAGCTTGTGAAAATTTACGATCAGCCTTCTGTGTGCACATTGGTCGAAATTGCTTGCCAAACACGTCACACTGTTGTACACTTAACGCCCCATCACTGTAACGGGTCCTAATTTGGGCACGTGTGAAATGTCTGTTGTAAGAAACAACACACGTCCACTCTTCATGCAGTCCAAGGTGCTGGAGTTGCTGCGGCCAGCTTTAACTGATCTTGCGCCGACGGTGACGGTCAGCGGCGGAATGAATAAAGAAACAAAAGGGGCTGGAGGAAGTGGAGTCGAAAAAACTGACTATCGCAGTGGAGCAAGAGGAAGACACTCTGACGTCAGTAGTTCTCATGGTCCTCCAGCAGCACAGGAAGTTCCAAGCACCAGCTCTGATTATCGAGATCTTGCGGGGGAGGCACTGTTTCCTGATGGAAATGGTGAGTTGGAGAAGACATTTTACGTTTGGTTGGTCAACGTAGAATTTAGCATGCATGGGGCCCCATTTTGCGAAGCAGCAACACCGTTAGAATAAATACTGCTGTAACTTCCACTAACACCGGTCTCCATTTTACAGGAAGTGGTGATGATGACGATAATAATGATAATAACTATTATTATAATTAATATTTTTTCCGTGATTAGACAGTCCTAGATGGCCTAGGCCTAGCCTCAATAATGAACAATCTAAAGATTGCACATTTTTTAGGCTTCACGATCACTTTCAGACACACCACACTCGGTAGGGCTCCTCTAGACGAGTGATCAGCTTGTCGCAGACACCTCTACCTGACAACTCACAACAGTCACAAGAGGCAGACATCGAATGTCCCCGGCGGGATTCGAACTCGCAGTCCCAGAAAGCGAGCGGCCGCAAGCCCACGTCTTAGACCGCGCGGCCACCGGGATCGGCCAAAATAATATTAGACCTGTTTAATATTCGCCTAGATCTATTAGGCACCGGACGTGGCGGTCGAGTGGCCCTTATATAGGCCTTCTTCATTGAGGCTTTTCGGTGTTTTGTGGCGGTCGAGTGGCCCTTATATAGGCCTTCTTCATTGAGGCTTTTCGGTGTTTTTCTCAGGTCTTTCAGATAAGCGCCGAGTAGTGTCTTAAATAGGCGATGACCATTGCCTTGCATGTCCCCCCCCCCCAGTTCATCATTCTCTCATTCGACGCTGTACAAGCTATTTAGCTACAGAAACGGTATTAGATTTCAAGAGACTCAGGTCCCTAGCAACGTATAAGCATACTAAATGTTTGCAGCGTTATGGAGCGCAAATTCAGCGGTGAGTGTTGTGGTCTGGAACAGCGGTGGCAAATAACACATACTCATACAACTTGCAAACAAGTGACTGTCAGTCAATGCTGTTTCGAGGTGGACAGCACCGATTGCTGATAGTGAGTTACGGTAGTCTGTTCAGGTTTTATGACCCTGAACTGACAAGAGACATCGTATAGTTTGGTTATGTAATTTATGCGTAACAAAGTACATATTATGTATATATTAACTTGTGTAACATATTGAAAGTCAGTATTAAATTAGTATGTTCCATATCATTGCATTAAAGGAATATTTACACTTAACTGTGTATAGTAAGCCGACAAATGCGCGCAGGTAGAATATGTTGTTTTCGTTACAGGGTGTGTATCATCCGCATGTAACATACAACATAAACATACCCGGTTTTGTTTTTAACAACAATGTAAATTCTGTATTTAACAGTACATAATCTGGCATTTTACAGCAGTAGGGAGAGCCTGATTTAAGCACTTTAACAGCAAGTGGTTTTACTTACGCATCCTGGCAGTTTATTTATATTTTATCAGTACTGTTGTAATAACATCCTGATGATGATCATATAACCGACCGAAACATGTAGTCGATTAATATTATATGCTAAAGTATTTAATGTTGTACAGTTTCTGTGCAGCTGTATTGCATATTTAAGATTTAACACCAGCTTGTTGCACAACGCTTGTAGTTGTTAATGCTCCGAAATGTTTCGTCCGTAACTGCCGGGGCCATCTTCAGAGAGCTCGTAAGTTTTTGAGCACATGCGGCTTATGTTCCAACTTAAATGGTAGGGATTCTACATACGATTAAAATTGTTACTGTGAAGACTGCATGTTCCAATCAGTTTTGTGGCTAAAATACAGTTAAAATGCAGTGTAAAGTTATTCTAATTTGCCGTTGATGTAATAGTTGCTTCCAAACATCCGCGTTTCGATCTTTCTTCAAATGAAGTAAGTTCTGTAATCGGGTATCCGTTGCCTTGTGTTGACGGTATGAATGAATGCTGTCACGTGACCACAAGACGCCGCGTATTTGGTTCCAGAATTTGCTTCGCTTGAAGATGTTTGGACCCAAAGTTACATCAACAGCAATTTAAAATAATTTTAAAGTGTATTTTAAGGGCGTTTTAACCGCATTGCAGCCACAATACTGATTTTAAGAATTATAACATATAATCTGCATAATAATAATATTAATCGTGTGTAGAATTCCTGCCATATAAGTTGGAACATAAGCCTCACATGCCCCCAAAAAAAAAACTTCAGAGCTCCCTGAAGATGACCAACAGTTCAGGTTAAAACATATTGGAGGATTAATTAGCCATTAAAAGCATTGATGTTGGTGTTAAATTTCACGTATGTTGAAGAATATTTGACCAGCGTGCATTTGTTGGTTTACTGCTTAAGTGTGAATATAAATATTTACTAGTTGAGGCAACGGTACGTCATAAAGTACAGAATACAAAATATAAGTGGGGCTGCATCCGCTGTCACCAGGTTTTTTTGCACTGTTAAGCTCTGTACTGTATACAGTGTGGTTTTAAGAAGAAATGTGTCGTGAGTGTGTCGCTGACAAAGACTGGAATTTCTGAGCAAATAACAAACCCTTCCATCGTCAGCGCAAAGATCCTTGGCGGCAATAAGCGTAACGATGAGACTCGGAGCTTAAAATATCGTTGTGGCCGAGACGAGCTGACTTAAGTCACCAAGGGACTCGGACTCGGACTTGGGCAGTTCGGCTGATTATACGAATATGTCCGTCCGTCATCTGGTTAAGCCACGGCTGGTTTGTGTTTGTATTCGTTGTGTTCTTTTACAAAGTAAATTCCTTCAGTCCGTTATTTCGTGGGGTCACTAAACTCCTACTTAGTGCGCGGTGCTACCCCACCTCGATTGTCAGTTTGGGGACACGGAAGATTAGGGCATTGTGTGACATCTTATTTCATTTAGTAACAATCAGTAAGCATTCATTAGTTTCGCTCGAACTGGAATATGTAACACTGACTGATATTCTGGGCATAGGGTTTCGTACCATTTGCCCCTTCCCTACCATTAATTGACTGTACCAATCTATATGTTCTACTATTTTTGTAAATAGTATGGCGGTATTAGCTATTATGGTCTTGACGTGCCTGGACTACTTTACCAGTTTGGTCTCCTAGAAAAGTAACACTATGCAAAAAATTGGTTCCTGAATAAAGTACATGTGCCAGTATCGTGTGTTTTTATTGTCTTGATTTCTGATGACGTGGTGAATGAAAAGCGGTGAAAGTTTTTTTTTTTTATGGCTACGCGGTGTACTGTCATCGTTGTGATTAATTTTGTACAGTAGACTCGCCTTCTGTATTGGACTGGACGTGTTACGACTACACATTTGAACGTAATCTTTGAAAGCAGATTTGCGGGTGTGAAGACCATCGTAGATTTCTTGTCATTAGTTTACTATCGTACGTAAATAATTCATTGATCGTTACAGAATGTGATCGCTGGTTCGCCGTTTTGTGCTCTGTTCCTTTTGCACGGAATACATATGTCACATGCACAGAACAAGTAAGGGGTGTTTGTTGTACGCTTTAAAAACACTTCTGAATGGAAAGCAGATCTGAAACTGTACACATAAACGGCCATGAATTGGTGCCGAAATGGGGAGAATAAAAAAGTAAAATTGCAGGGAGAATTGGAATAGAACAGGACGATTATTCGCTTTCTACATTTTGTAATACGAAATGAGATTTTCCAATATCCAATGTGTGGTTGTGTGTATGTATGGGTTTTGTAATGTGTGGGTGCGTGTGTGTGTATGTGTGGGTTTTGTAATGTGTGGGTGTGTGTATGTGTGGGTTTTGTAATGTGTGGGTGTGTGTATGTGTGGGTTTTGTAATGTGTGGGTGTGTGTATGTGTGGGTTTTGT
>Ga0123352_10007061_pt1 | contig 17273 bp, 10 predicted proteins | sample TergutLab28metaG_FD_89700 | JGI IMG/M metagenome (GOLD analysis project Ga0123352, IMG submission 89700) | Labiotermes labralis P1 segment gut microbial communities from Petit-Saut dam, French Guiana - Lab288 P1 | ecosystem: Host-associated > Arthropoda: Insects > Digestive system > Gut ... | reverse complement strand
TTGTTTTCCTGTTTGAAAAGAACATGGGGGGGTTTTTGGGATGTGTAAGGAAAATACTTGGAGTTAGGGGGGGAGAAGAAACGGGGGGGGGGGGGAGAAAAATAACACGGGCATGATGATGAGTTTCACAACTTGTACTCCTAATTAAATATCATTAAGTCTTCATATAAAAAAGGCCGGAATATTAAGCAAGGACGACCGCGATAGGAAATGGATACATTGTGCGAAAACGAAAAATTAAAAAAAAAAAGAACTATCTTTTGTCCCACGGAGTCAGTTATTGAGAAAGTTCTGTGATTGCATTACTGTCTCTATACCTGACATGAAAGATAAATCAGAAATTAATAAAAAACTGTGTTATTGTATTACGAATATCACGTCTTCCGACTCGAAGGTCACAGTTCGACTATATCGTGTCTTGTTAATAGATTTTTTCGGAGAATTCTCAGTAATTATTAGAAGGGGAAATCACTTGCCTCAGTGCACGAAGCTGTAAATTTTTTTTTCTGATTGCAGACAACTGGTGGAACAGCCCCAATTGCTACACGCGGGGCATGAGCGCGTCCGTTGCGCACAGCTCCAGGAACCACACGACTACTCCAGTGGAGGAGTACTGGGAGTAAGGCTGATTCTGTTTCACTGTGCAGCGACAGATGGCTGCTGGGTTAATCGTGTCATACGTACCGGCGAATTATTAGGTCTAATACTGAGCCGACTAATTTACAATTCGACTGTGCGATTATTTGGACAGGAAGCAACATGAGGACTGAGAAAATTACGTAACGATAAGCTGTATAGTTGGTCATTTAACCAGTTATTAAAATGATAAAGTGGAGTGGAGCGTGAGATAGTCGGAACGGAGCGATAAGAGGTACATACATAATGCTGGTCGAAAGAATCGAACAGAAAGGAAACTGTGTCAGTTTATTTGGTTCAGGACGGGCTACATGGGCGGGCTTTTGTGAACGCGGTAATGAATGTTTAGTTACACAAAGGACGGCGTATTTCTTGATCTGAAGGACTCTATCCCCCGGAGATGGTTAGCGGGTTCCAATGAATGTCGAACAGAAGAGCTGGTTAAGCAGGCGCAGTATAGAATACAAATATTTTATTTCTGATAAGTGGCCGTCTTTTATGCAGCAGAATATGAATTTCAAAATACAAATTAATAAATCACATACATTGTTAAATAATTAATAGTCATCCTTGTAAATTCTGAAGTGTGATAGTTGAACTAATGATTTAACAATTACGATCCCGTAAGATAAATAAGGTTTGGTAGAAACATCGTAAACTAATCTATTTGTGCCGGTTGAAGGTTTATGACGAATGAAAATTATTACCACCACAGAATGCTTAGAGTGACATATGGCTGAAAGACCTTCTTCTGTTCCCTTTAGCCTAAGTCATAATATTTCAATTTTTAAGTTGTTCCTGACAGTATAAGAGTGGGTTCAACACCTATTTTTAAGTGGTTCCTCACAGCATAAAAGTGGGTTCAACACATAATTTTAAGTGGCTCCTGACAGTATAAGAGTGGGTTCAACACATATTTCCATTCTCTGCTTTGCAGGAAGAGAGTAATCCAGGTCTCGGAGGGGATAGATGACCTCGGAGGAATACAGTGGGAGCTACTCGGGTGTCTGGTGCTCGGATGGGTCCTCGTGTACATCATTATCTGGCGAGGGCTGCACGCCAGCGGCAAGGTGAGGGAGACTGTGTGCACACACACCCATATCGAAATACTAACAGGAGAAGGAGTACTTCCAACTCTTCGCCAAACAGTATTAGGGTGACAAAATTAAGGAGGATGAGATTGGAGAGATATGTAGCAAGTACTGGGGAAATGCAAAATGCATATACAAGTTTAGTCAGAAAAACTGAATTCAGGAGACCGCTTTGGATAGCTACGTGGATGGTGCTTGAATCAAATGGATTAAACAAGAGGTTGGCAGTTTCTTGACCCATCGAGCAACCGCTCATTTCTGCCTGCAGATCATCTGGTTTACAGCCCTGTTCCCCTACGCTGTGCTACTAGTACTTCTGGTCCGCGCTGTGACACTCGACGGCGCCGATCAGGGTCTGTTGTACTACGTGACGCCGCGCTGGGAGAAGCTGTTGGGTCCAGGACCCTGGATAGACGGTGCCACGCAGATCTTCTTCGCCTACAGCATCGGCACTGGCGCCCTGCCGACTTTGGGCTCTTACAACAAATTCCACCATAACTGCTACAGGTAAGAACAGCAGACCTGGAACTTAATAGCCCGGTCGGTACGGCTAACAGGAAACCAGCCAGAATAGCCGAAAATGCAACCGCCACATGGGATTCCTTCAGGATCCGTAGCAGTAGCATTAAGGGCTGAAGCTTAAGGCTCAGTTGATGTAATGAGACAGACCTGCAACACCATTTAGCTCTACTAATACCAACAAAACTGTAGTCAACTAGTCAAACAAGACACACTGAACAGACGGACGGACAGGCCGAGGTCCACCAATATGCAATCCCTGCTTTCACAGCCTTCATGATCATGCTGGGTCTGTCCACAGAGACGCGCTCATCACTTGTGTAGTGAACACGATGACATGTCTGCTGGCCGGCTGTGTGACCTTTTCTATCCTGGGTCACATCGCCCAGGAACAGGGGGCCAAAGTGTCCGAAGTGGTGAAGAGTGGACCAGGACTTGTCTTCCTCACGTACCCTGAGGTGGTTCTCAAGCTACCAGGTGCACCCGCCTGGGCGGCAATCTTCTTCTTTATGCTGGTGGTAAGAATCATGTAACTCCATGGATGGAAGCCTTACAGTTGACAGTCCCTCAGCAGAACGTGCAAACCTTCTCTGGCAACTAGGGTGTACCTTTTCCTGTGTCAGGTTAATCCAACCCACAACTTCACGCCAAATTTTTTTAAAACTCTCTTCTACTGTGGTCAGAGAACCACGACGTTCAAAATGTATATGCATTACAAATATTAAAACACAATGGGAAGCATATTTCAAATATATCCATTTTACCACCGTTACTTATAGGTCTTGGAAGTGATGCATTCTCTATCAATCTTCTGACAAAATTTGCATACACATTTCTTGCGTCCGCTAGGAGTTTGACAGAAAATGAAGGACATGAGAAAAAGTATCACTTGGGATTGTCTGTAGGCTCGAAACCTCTTCCTCCTGAACACAGGTGCACAGGAATTTAAAGGGTCGCTTTTGTGTGGATGGGCAATTTGACGTAACAAGTACTACGACGTAGAGATGTTTTGCACATTTTACAGATTAAGAAAACAGTCAAGATTAAATACATTTTGTCAGTAACCGACCGACTACTAGCGACTCAAAAGGGTCCATGCTCCAAAGAACGCAATCACAATAAAAGTAGCGTGCTACACAAAGTACCATAATATTTCCATTTTCTCGAAGAAAATGAACGAATTCTGTGGTTAGAGAACCTCGACGTTCAACACCGCTAGAAGGATCTGCCACTTGACACGATCTTCCAAAAAATCCCATATCTGTAAGGAACATTTTAATATTATCACTTTATATCCTCTACAGCCATCCAAATGTTCACGACGTAAACGGTATCCGACCAAATTCGGCGTTCACTTAATGTTTTCATTTGGTTTCCGTGGAAGCGAAAGGCCGACAGAGTCCTTCCAAACATCTCTAAGTTTAATTTCTTCAGAAGTCAACGGACAATCACGATAGGCTTGAACAGCAACATCTTCATCTTTGTTTGTTGTTGCTGTTAACAACATACGGTTGCCTATTTCTGCCGACACTGTTTACATGACTTTCTTCTCTTTGCAGATCCTTGGAATCGACAGCGAATTCTGTATCGTAGAATCGTTTGTCACAGGTATGGTGGATAACTGGCCAGAAGTACTGCGTCCTCATCGGAAAAAGTTCACACTTGGAATGTGTGTTGTAATGATGGCGCTCGGAATCCCGATGGTTACACACGTAAGTGCAGTTTGAAACTAACTTTCAAGGATCAATACGGCGATCTAATAAAGGAGTCACAGACGGAAGGTTAATGCGTCATTCACTGTGGGAATACGGAACGTTTGCAAAATTTTAGTCGAAAACCCCGAAGGTAAGACACTACTTGGAAGACCCAGGCATGAACTGGAGAGTACTTATTGAAATGGAGTTGGAGTTAGGCCCGTTAAACCCGTAGTTCGGTGGTAAAGTGTTGCCAGCAGGGTGGAGTTTAAAATGAGAAAATTCTTTTTAAACATTTCCCTGGCAAAGCCACGACAAAACGTAGAAGCAGTTTCGAAAACTCATGAGCTGTTTATTTATGAAAGCATACATTACACTCCCCATTCATTTTGTAAAAACGTGATGAATATTGCGACACCCTGGCCTAGGTTGTGAATTGCATTTTTTAAATTTTCCTGTTATATATATATATTTATTGAACACGATGCATAGACAAACACATAGGTAAAATTATACGGTCTATATTTATTCATTCTTCTTTTTGCCCACTGAATTCCATGTTGCCCGCATGCAGACCAAATTTTTCAGGAGTTGCCCGCACCACACAAAAGGTTGAGCAGGTCTGACTTAGAATGTAAGGATGTTCTTTGGATTCAGGAGAACCGTGGGCAGTTTCTTGACCAACTGAGCGATGATCTGGTGCCTAAGGACGACTGTTCTCCGTACAGAAAGCAAATTACTGTGTTCGATTCCCATTATCATGAGCAAAGGCACACAATGATCCAGACTTCGGTTGCGAGACACTAACATGAACTTTGTCCCCCGTCAGAATGGTGTGGCCAACACAATTCATTTGTTTTCATTCGCTGTATCTTCTGTTTCAGGGCGGAGCGTATATCTTCCAGCTGATGGACTTTTACTCGGCCAGCGGCATGTCACTATTATGGGTCTGCTTCTTCCAAACCATCGCTATTTCTTGGATATTCGGGGCGAAGAAATTCATAGACTGCATTCAGCAGATGATGGGTATCCGTCCCAACATGTTCTGGTATATTTGCTGGGTCTTCTTTGCTCCTGCTGTAATGTTGGTAAGTTGCTGCTATACTTAGAACAGCCCAGGACGTGAACAAAACATTTAACAAATGCTTACTTGATGGTACATTTTGTAAATGTTAAAAAACATTTCCAGTTTTAGAGGAGATCATTACAAGGCCACATCACTATAGACCACGTGGTTCATTACGCTACGACCAAATATTTAACTAAATATTTGTTTATCTACGCCGAACATGTGATCAGTACGAAGCTGGAAGATTTTCGTAGATGAGGCTGTCCAATTCGGACATCGCGAATATTATACGGTCCGTGGTATACGAACGTGCTTGCACACAGTGACTAACGGAGAAGTGCAAACAACAGTGCAGACTGTACATTCAAGTAACTGATGACGGAGACCAGTGATGGGATATAGCGAAGAGGGTAAATACTTTTCAGAATCCACAAATTTATATCTAGCAGAGCGACTATCAGCTTCTGGGACTCCGCTCCAAGGAGTTAAATATGAGGATGGTTGTGACGAGCATGTTCCACCGACAGGTCTGTCTTTAAGTACCAATATTTTGTAATAAGGAAACTTGTTAAATGTTCGTTCCATTTACAGAACAGTGAAATAATTACATGGCTCAACATTAGCAGAAGTACAACTGAAACAATTTGTTTTCAGTCGTCGCATATTACTGACTGCAGGCGACGTAAGTTTCTGAAAGAACTGGACTGGCTTTATGCACAGTAATTCATTCCGTACAGTACTACTGTATTAAATTTATAGCTGTTGTACTGTGCAGGGTTACAACATTGCGTGCTCTAAGGATCTCATGGCAGGCAATATGAACATGAAACTCGTCTCAGATGTGACACTGTGGCAGCTAGTTGCCACTGTCTCGACACAGAAGACAGGGGTAGCAGCTTCTTCCAAAACACTGGTAATTTGGTACCAGACTACACGGCATCACGTCCCAGAAGACAGTAGCCTTTAGGGTAAAAACAGTTCTCCCAGTAGGTCTAAAGGTTTGCCAAATATGTATGACAATTTTACATTTTGTATTTCAGGCAATTTTCATCTTCTATTTTGTGGATTATGAGCCAATAACATACGGAAAGTCTTATAATTATCCGCGATGGGCCGAGGGGCTTGGTTTCTGCATGAGCTTCGCGTCAATGATCTGGGTCCCTGCCTACGCCATCTACTATGTGCTAACCGCACCAGGATCTATCAAAGAGGTGAGTGAATTCATAGCGATATTGTGGTGCCTTCCAAGGAAATACATGTGCTTACATAACAGTCATGTTCTTTGCATTATGACATAAAAGTAATGTTAAATGCAGGTCCATAAATAATTAATTTCGAGTAAAAGACAACAGTAGGATGGTGACTGACTTAAAATTTCGACAAAGGTCTGCCGAGAACATGTGCGGCAGGAAAATAGAGAAAATAGCGTAATGAGGAGCTTCATAATGTGTACTTTTCATCAGGCACTGACAGGGTGATCGCATATGGAGGATGTGAGGGGCGGAGAATTAAAAAGATGAGAAATACGTATAGAATTTTTGTAGGAAAACCAGAATGGAGCAGACTGCTAGGGAGACTTAGTGCAAATGAAAGGATAATATTGAAATATATGGGGATGTGAAATGGGCTAATGTTGCTCAGGACAGGATCCAGTAACGGGCTCTTGTGAATAAGGTAACTAACCATATGGTTATATAAAAGACCGAATATTCTTGGACTAGGTGACAGACTGTCAGTTTCTCCGACAGGAATTTGCTTCCAGAAATTAGTTCTTACTTCGGTTTCAAGGGTTAGTCAGGTACCAGAATTTCAGTCATACTTCAACCTTGTGTTGGGTTACAAACATTTAGTTAATAAAATCCATGGAAATTCAACATTGTTAGCTGCAACGTACACGGAAAAGCCATCAACTACATGAAAATCGGTTTGGTCCACAGAATATGCTGAAGGGACTGAAGCCCAACATCAAGTCCAGAGGAAAGATACCACAAGGGCAGAAGACTGCAGTGATCCCCATGTCTGAGAGCAGTGCAGGACTTCTCACTAAGAACAATTCGTTCCTCACGCAGTAGATGACGTAACATTGCCTTTAACAATTTCTCTTTCGCCATCCACTGAAGCAGACGTTTCCTACTATCAGCCCTTCCAGGCCTGTAGCTAGGTGAAATATGTCCCGATACTGCACACATAATGCGCGTGATTACACCCATTTAGAGCAATTAGAGCATGAGTATTGCTCCTAGTGCCTTGAAGGTTCCATGTTAAAATTACTCGAATAGTGGCTCCCTTTGGAATTCCTCAACAGTGTTAACCCACCTACCAGACATTGCATGCATATCGCACCACCATTATTTGAATTTGTACTGTACGAATCGTTAACAGTTAAGGCCTAATTTTAAATCTTTTGAAAAGAGCTCCATGAAAGAAGGACGTATAGGGGAACGGAGGAAGACATTAACTACGGCACTGGCTGGATGTGAGTCCTCAGCCTCTTTCTCCGACCGCTTCGGGTATCCACTTTCAGCCCCATGGACTCCGTGGGTCGGGTGCGATTACTGCGAGACTGCCGGGAGCAAAACCCAGGTCTTCCTCCGACCGTCGCTGGCCATTTGACTGACTCAGCCATCCTGACTCACTTCTTTTTAACTACAACTGTATTTAGCTAAAATAACATCAATACTCAATTATTACACCAACCACTGCACATATATAAAATTTATAAAATTTACACATTAAAACATTAAAAACGCTCCGACATGTTTCGGTCCTAAGACCATTATCAAGGAGCTATATATTCCTTGCAAGGAATATATAGCTCCCTGATGATGGTCTTAGAACCGAAACATGTCGGAGCGTTTTTAATGTTTTAATGTGTAAAATTTATATATGTGCAGTGTTTGGCGTAATAATTGAGTAACTCGACAACATGCAAGGTGTAACAATACAAATAACATCAATACCTTTACATTAAAAACGTTTCACCATTCATGCAAACAATACATTTTTCAGGGTAGGATTCAACAGCCTAATATCTTTGTCACCTTGTGACAATGACGAAACTAGAATTACACATGACTATTTCGAGGTAAAGACATTTTTTACTCATTACAAAGCGATCTAGTGGCACTGATCCTAGTTTAATGGCTTGGAAGTTTCGTGTCTTTCAAAACTCACGCAAAAAAAAGGGCGCTGCAAATTGCAGCTGTACAAAAAAAAACGCTAGAACTTTAAAAGAGACGCCAAGAGGATACAGAAGCTTCAGTGATGACATGACAGCCACAAGAAGGGAAAGTGTTACCAAATAATGTGCCAAATTGATGTTAGGCTCAACTACTGCACTGGGAGGTTTGTAAAGTCAAACCCTGCAAAGGTTTGGGGTTACAAGCAGTACCCTCAGCTCTTACAAATCTGAAGAATTCCAAGAAATGTTAAATACATGATGTTACAGTACATTTAAAGTTCAAGGATCTCGGATATTGCTAATGTATGCTTAAATCATGCATCCAGCAAAATGAATGTGAAAATACGAAGGTCTTAAGTGGACCTGTTAGAAGCCACGAATATTATTCATAACCTAGTGGTAAAATCGGGTTTTCATGAAACTGGAATAATATTGTGTCTAAAGGGGCAGTTCTGCTAATTTTCACTATGCACGGCGTGAAAACGGTAATACAAGATATAGCATCAAACTTCATACAACGGTACGCAATTTTTAAAATCTTCGGTTATCTACAAACTACAAAACTACATACATAAGTGCAAAATAAAGAACAAGCCGTTGGCCCTGAATGTGATTAATATTAATTTGTCGGCTATTTCACAGAATTAAAAACCAAAATTCCTTTTCTGTTCTACAAATGCAATTTTCAGGACACTCACGCAAGTCAATAATAGGCTATTACAAAAAAAAAATATTCGACTATTTCAAAATTTCTCGTTGCTTCAAAATTGGAAATATTTACTGAGGTAATCGAAAAGATGGGCCTAGCAATTGATCAGCAGTGCCGTAACTTGTACGCCTAGTTAAAAAAAAAAACTGTTAGCTCTAAACATAGGCCTGCCAGAGGAAAACACGGTGACTTCAGAAGCCTAATTTAGAGACAGTTAATACAAGTTATAAATAATATAAATAAAAATGTAAAGTGAAGTGCACCCCTGTACAAGCTCTGAGGCTCTGTACAGGCCGTACGGCCTATAGGGGGAGTAGAGGTATAGCTCTGCTCTTTCTGGACCACGACACTAGAAGAGGGTAAGGGGTCAGCGTCACGCCCCCGGCCGCTCTTTACCCCCGGGAAAGACCCGGTACCCATTGTACAGGAGGACGGGTGGGCCCCAGGGCCGGTATGGACAGGTGCGGAAAATCTTGCCCCCACCGGGAATCGATCCCCGGACCGTCCAGCCCGTAGCGAGTCGCTATACCGACTGAGCTACCCGGCCGACCATAAACATAATAAACAAATAAATAAAACAGAAGAAAAACGGGGCGAATGACATAAAATGACAGTATTCCTCACCAAATACTACTAGGGTGATCCAATAAAGGAAAATGAGATAAGTGGGAAATGTAAGACGAATTGGAGAGATAAGCAAGGAAAGTTTTGGTCGCAAACCCTAGATGGGGGGAAAAATCACTAGGTGTTTACGGGCTTATAATATTAAAACACATCTTACGAAACTGGGTGTGAGGGTTTGAACTGCATTCAAATGGCTTAGGACGAAGTACAGTCTCAGGACCTTGCAAACACGAAAATGTACTTTCGGTTTTCATATAGGCACAATGGCGTTTTAAAGCTATTACTCTGATTACAATATGTACCCTGTATCGACCTTAAGATATATGAACGACGGTTCACATGACTTACGCATGCAAACTTTATATTACAACAAAACACAAGCATGTTTTAACAATTCTTGGAAAATATTTAAAACATCCAGCGAAAATCACGATTTTTAAAACACGACCACATTTTCAACAAATCACACAGTGCTCTAAGGCGTTGACACACCAAAACTATGAACTTCCCAACCCGAAACAAATAATGCAGATATAAAAAAAATAATCATCAAACTGTTGGCTAATATCACCACCACGTCCTTTCAAATCGGGACAAGACATATAAAGCATTCAAAAGAGGCAATGACACATACAGAGATGGAAATAAGACAGAACCCATTATCACTAGGGATAACTACGTCCTTTTGTTTCTTGACGTTAATGTAATTTTAATATCAGAGTATGATAATGCTGTCCTAAAATATCTAATTATCGCATTTCGCAAAAATAACCTGCAAAATAAAAGAAGAAGCAAAGTATTCGACAAGTTGAAAACGTAGGATTGAAAAGAGTGGAGTACCATACATAATATAGTTATACGGAAAATGTACAGCATTAAATTTTGAGTACCTATTGTTGAATATTAGTGTTATTAGTGTCGAATATTAGAGAGCAGTGACTGGTTAAAAGGCTTGGAGGAAGGATTTATGGAGATATTTACAGAAAAAGTCCATAATACATTGAACTTTCATGATCATTTCGTGCAATTTGGTTTGTGAATAGCCTAAAAGAATTTTTTGATGTTTTTCTGACCGTGCATCTCGGTATAATCTTAGCAGTTGACCAACTTAATGCACAAATTCTTGTTTTACAATAAGTTTATTATATTCCTCTACATGTTTTGAGCACTGTTGTGTTCATCATCAGGAGGTCAAAATTGAAAACAACAGTCCTCGAAACATGTAGAGGAATATAATAAACTTATTGTAAAACAAGAATTTGTGCATTAAGTTGGTCAACTGCTAAGATTAGTCTAAACGAAGTTTCAGAGAAAAAAAAAAGAAAGTTAAAATGGGTTCCGTCTCAATTGTTCCATCCTGTAGACAAGATGGACTCAAGTTTGACACAGACAACAAAATTATGGAATGTAACCTTATTTTGAACCTACAATTGTTCTAAACCAAAATTGCAGGAAATATGTTATTTCGTTAGTCATTCCGTCGTCAAGTTTGAATTTTGTGTCAACTCAAAAAGAGATAAAGAGAGAGAGAGAGAGTTGCGCTGAATATTTCCCTTTTGTGTTTTCAGATTAAATATTGATCAGTTGGTCAGGAATTTCGTAGGTCTACATGTACATTGATCCTTGGTTAAATTGGACATGGCCGTGTATAAGCGGTAATTAACATAAAATATGTCTTCCTTCAATAAAACTGCGTGTTTAGATAATTGTATTAGAAAGAAAAAAATATAGTCGTACTGTTTTTATATAACAACAGAAATTAATCGTGTTCTACGTTGTGCTAAACCCAAAACGAAATTTTATTTCTGTAAAAAAAAAAAATCACACTTTAACAATACAATAACCAGAAATAGTTCGTATAACATATACAAAAAAGTTTGCTCTAGGAAATGTTTCTCTCTTTGTGTAATTCGTCAGATTTTTTTTTATTTTATTTTATACTGTTTAAAGCAAAACGATGCAAAGCTATTTAGATGGAAGGACATGTTATGTCCTGTTACAACAAAAATATTCCTACATCGGAACTCTAATTTGAAAAACACAATAAATAGCTACAGTACTAGCATAAACTCTCAACATGTAGAACTTGCAGCCGGAAATTTTCTGGCGACCAATTCATGTCTTCCCAGTTTTAGAGACTTAAAATTCAGATTTGTAGAGGAAGGTGTGTGATATGCCCCTAGTGTATGCAGTGATTTGGTGCTAAATAGGATTAGGTAGTTATACGTAAACGGAAGCCACCATAGCATATTTAAGTTTTAAAAAAAAACTTTCAATAAATGCCCAATATGTTTCGATCTATCACGGAGACGCTTATTGGTCGACAAGAGATACTGCGAAGGCTTACACAGCTGCACTCCATACATGACACATAGTCACATAAAGACAACATACAGACAAGCAATTCACACAAATATAGAAATTCTGTGCACCTTCACTTTAAGATGATGAGCTCTTCTGTGAGAAAGACCAACAAGATGCATACTTTTCCTTAATAATTCATGTCAATTAAATTATTAAATATAGTGTGCATCTTGTTGGACTTTCTCACATATGTGTATCACGATGCACGGTTCACAGGATGTTAAGTATGACGAGCTCTGAAATTAACCGCTACACTTTACTGGAAATAACGCGAAATGGAGGCATCGTAATTATTCATTTGTATCTAGGTTCCTTCGCAAGGTACCCAGATACAAATAAATAAAAGAAAAATAATTCATGTGTATAATGATGTAGGATACACAGCATTTGCTGTAGTAGTGAGACATGGATTAATACATTATGATTCCATTGGCAATTGTATAGTGATATTTTTAACTAGATGAAATCATTGTAATTCCGACAGGATTTGAATCTCGAAAAATACATGAAGATAAACAATATACAGAGTATATTATCTTAAATTGGGGGCATACAGAATTTCAAAATTTTATGTTAATTGTGTGCACATACTTAACTTTTACATGACTATGTACTGTGTATAGTATGAAGTTATGTAAAGCTTTGGCAGTAACTGCTGTCCACCCATCACTACCTCCTTGATGATGATCTGTACTTATCGAAACATGTCATTAAGACTATTAAAAATTAATGTATGTACTATGATGATATTCGTTTATGTATAATAATTGAACCCGGTGATAAAATGGTTCAATATAGGATTAGGAAGTGTCAAGAAAAGTAAAAAAAAAAGTTAGTGACAAGATGTTAGCGCTAGAAATTATCTAGAAAACGTGTGTATATACAGTATACTTCCTGACAAGCAACAAGTGTTGTATTCATGTCTGTTCACAATGAGACTGCAGCTCACTTTATGTAAAAAAATATTTTTGGTAAAGGACCATAGCGTGACCCCTGTACTGCCTGGTAAGCTGAGGGACTGAATGCAAACACCTTATATTCAACGTTTCTTTACCAAAGCTTTCTGATCGTCACAGATATTTCAATTATTGTATAATGAACACACACGACCAGTAGGAGTGTACAGATATTGTGAACCCTGCAATACTCATAGTATGAGGCTGAAGTAATCTTAAGACAAATACAGATTTTTTGGCTTTAAGCAGGACAGAGCTCACGCTGTCAAGTAATTTCCTTGCTGGATCATGGAAAATGATTATAATGAGAAGTATATTATAAATGTGTATGCTAATATGTTTCCACGTAGCTCAAAGTTGTCAGTATGCGATGTGAGGTTCTTACTGCAATGTACAGTCACGCTGTTTTCTTCTGGGTTAACATACAATGTAATTTGGTAGACTGGTAGCAATGCTTTGGAGAATAACACTGCCTCCATCCCACTCCGCATAAAAGTGAGCCGAACTGTGGCTGGTTACTGGTATGTAGTAGGTGGGGAAAACAGGCCACAGAAGACGAGAATGGCCAACCAGAACTGCTGGCTCTGGAGGTAAAGCATTATAATACACGAGAAAAGGGTAGGATGCTCTGACAAGCTTGGTTCATTTTTATCCAGAAAACTGGAACAAGATGTTACTCCAAACGTTGGTAACCAGCTACCAGACAAAGCAGTAGACCACAATGTGAACAAATCTGGGTAAATGGCCAACTTGATGCACAATTACATTGTATAATACATTTTTTTATTATAAACCTCTGCATGTTTCGAGCAACTCTGTACTCATCATCAGGAGGTCAAATTGTATTAATACAACATCTGGTATAGTATTATCTGTAAGTGACCGTCCGGTGTGCACACCGGACGGTCACTTACACAGAATACTATACCAGATGTATTAATACAATTTGACCTCCTGATGATGAGCACAGAGTTGCTCGAAACATGTAGAGGATTATAATAAAAAATGTATTATACAACGTAATTGTGCATCAGGTTGGTCATTTACCCAGTGTTGTACCATGATGCACAATCAGCAAAACATAAAAATTTGAACAAAGTTTTCATAGAGACATTTGACATTCTCACAGAGGTGTAGATTAAGATTCAAGTCTACTGGGATATAATGCTGTGTTAACTGGTAAACAGTTATGGACATTTATGAGAAGACTTGAATCGTCAAAGTTTACAGTGTTAAAAACATTGGTAAAGCCAAACACTTGTAGAGTTTTGAGGAATGTGTCATATTTTATACTTTAACAAATGTTGTTACCTTCACGATAAGTAAAGAATCTTCCAGTACCATCTAGCTGTAAGGGCAGGGCTTCCCAACTGTGTCTGTGGAGGCACGCCCCAGTATCATGCTTATAAGGGCCAGACTGTGAGACAAACTCTATATCCTATAATCTATACTTAAGAACAAGCAACACTTAAAATTCTTTGACCTTTGATACTTTAATTTTACAGAATTGTTTTGAACAAATACCGACACTATACTCGGAGGAGGTAGGAACTGTAACACTCCAGAAGAAATTAAGAGCAGATTAAATTCGATAATGCTGGATATCATTGAGTTCAGTTTTTTTCTTCCCGTCTCATATCCGAAAACACAAAGGTTAGAATACGTAAACTGTACCAAGTATTATTTTACAGGGGTGTGAAACTTGGTTTATCATCCTAGGACAAGATACAGATTCAGGGCCTGTGAGAATGCTTGAAGGAATATTTGCACTCGAATGAAAGTAACAAGAGGCTGAAAAAAACAGTATAATAAGAAATTTGATAATTTATACACATCACCAGGTGTAACTGAAGGAGGTCAATAAGAGTGGGATAAGTGGGCAGTCCTATCAAGACTCATTAACCCTTGAAGATGAAGGTATCACGTTCCTTCGATACGTCGGAATATATTAACCCTGCCAGACACAGTAACATTCAAGACGACCAGAATCCTCATCCTACTAAGGCTGCAAGGTACATTTTCAGTGCAATATTTCTCTATACCAAGGCATAAAAATTATACCAAACTGCGAGATGTGAAATTCGCACACCAGGGCCGACGAAGGTACACGTGTTCTCCGATACGACTCGGAGTAGAGCAGTAAACGTTCTAAAACAGGGGTGCTGATAAGTCCTTAACCCGACCAGGAGTTACAAATCGTTAGCGATATTACAAATAATGATCAGCAGTACATTTCAAAATTACTTTTGTTGCAAACTCTCTAACTTTGCAGTTTGGTAGTAACTACCATATCTGAGAGCTGCCAGAGCCAAGCTGATGATTTTCCATAACATTTGGGATATGAATCCCATCCATTGACATTCATCAACCATTCCTGCACGTGTCAGCATTTTAACAGCAATAAGAACAAGATTCAATGCACAATTTTCATGAGTCCGTATTTCAATCTGCAAACATTCGTAACCAATTTCCCACCCACTTTTTCCAGTTCTGTTTGAAGTGGGATTTTCACACTCTAATTAAGTATAGTTATAAGGATAACTTTTCATCAGATAAGTTATGTCCGGGTTCAACGATGGGATGGCGGTCCCAGTTCGTGTCATAAATCACCATTTGCTTCCAGCAATGAGTGACAGAGACAACTACACCACATCTCCACTGCAGGCATCAGTACACACATAGGTGCACACAATATAACTTGGCATTTCACACGTCAGTGTCGATTTACATAAGAATCCATATTAGAAAAAGAAAATATAAACCAGTAAAAAACAGAGCACCAAAAAGAACGGTATATTGAAGAACCTTATACCGAGGTTCATTTTTTACTTAGGGACCAAAGGGAGATACATGTGAACGTCAGAAATTCTGTAGCTACTTAAACGTGTTAAGCAGCTGCTAGTTATTCACACTGTGTGAACCCCTATATAAACACGTCAAAAGACATGAGAATTCCATTTTTTTCCCTGTGGCGCAACAGCCCTACTAGGGCTTAGGTCGCCTCATTCGAGATCACATGTACACACCACACTCAGTAGAACTCCTCTGGGCGAGTGATCGGCCCCTCTCAGAGACCTCTACCCCAAAACACACAGCAGTCACAACAGACATCAATGCTCCTTGCGGGATTCGAACCCGCAATCCCAGCAAGCAAGCGACCGCACGCCTACGCCTTAGGGTAAGGTCAGAGTGGCTCCGTATACGGCCGTACTTTTACATTGACGTATACGGCCGACGACGCACAGCTGTGAGCTGTGGTCACATTGCGTTCAGCTGTGGCAGCATACAAGTGTACTGTGTACAGATTTAGGCGAAGCGCATAACGTTGCTGAAAATGGAGACTGATAGTATGTTTTTATTAGATACAAATCCGCTATTAAAAATCCTTATCTTTGAGGAGCAAAAAGATACGTGGGTAAATTGAATTTTTGAAGGAAGAGAGAAAAAAAGGGGGGAATTCTGAACGCTTTTTCCTCAGTTGTTGGAACAACCGTGCAAGTTTTATGATTATTTCAAAATGTTGCCTGAAACATTTTGGTACATACTGATTGATATTAAAGACGATATTCAAAAACAATCAAATTTTATTACACTAAAATATTGCAAATTTATGTCGTGAAAGTCTATAGCAGTCAGTACCTAAAAAGAGTTCCTCTCAGGTAAACAAGCGCAAAAGACGCGGGAAACGTTGAGAGATACGTATCGGAGAGGACTGAAAAACCTACACGACACAAAATCTGGCCAAGCAGCAGGACCGCACATGAATCGAAATGGCAATATTTCACGGCGATGTCGTTCGTGAATGCTGTAATGATCCAACAACCCACACTATCAAATGTACCAGCGGCTGAGAACAAGAAGCCCTTGTGTACCTATAAGTCTGGACACACATGTCGGATTAAACATTGCCACACGTGCCTGCAATGTATACCCAGACAAATGTCGGTCTGCTGTGTTGTGTCGGTTCTGGCTCCAATGTACGTAGCCTTAGATGGCGTGGCCACTGGGATCAACATGAGAATTCTAGTTTTAGTGATTAATTTTGGACAGGACATCCTAAACTTTGATTGGTGTTCTGAAGGTGCTAATGTAAGTATTAACCCGAATCTGCAAAGCACTTCACTTGATTTTCTCACATCCAGTTGACTGACTGACTAACTGACCAAATGACTCGACTACCTACCTACCTACCTACCTAATTGCTGACTAACTAACTAAATAACTGACTGACTAACTAACCAACCGACCAACCAATCTAACTAAACCAACCAACCAACCACCTACCTACCTACCTAATTGAATGACTAACTAAATAACTGACTAACTAACCAACCGACCAACCAATCTAACTAAACCAACCAACCAACCACCTACCTACCTACCTAATTGACTGACTAACTAAATAGCTGACTAACTAACTAACCAACCGA
>Ga0123352_10007057_pt1 | contig 17282 bp, 14 predicted proteins | sample TergutLab28metaG_FD_89700 | JGI IMG/M metagenome (GOLD analysis project Ga0123352, IMG submission 89700) | Labiotermes labralis P1 segment gut microbial communities from Petit-Saut dam, French Guiana - Lab288 P1 | ecosystem: Host-associated > Arthropoda: Insects > Digestive system > Gut ... | reverse complement strand
TACAGGTAAAGGTAATTACTGTACAGCAGTAACTGCTGTTCGCCGCTTCCTTTGTAATGCAGAGGCGTACGGAAGTCATGCCATATTCTGGTACGCTGGTTCACTGCCACCTATAGGTGTGATGATACCAGATGGCTGTGTAATGCAATTTTGACCTCCTGATGATGAGCACATGTGCTCGAAACGTGTAGAGGCATGGAATAAAGTTACTGTAAAACAAAAATTTTGTGCATCAAGTTGGTTAATTACTGAGATAAATAATTGTGATGTGTTATATGAAAAATTGGTTACAATAATTGAATGTATTATATATAAGTAACTTCAGATTAAATTGTTAAGTGTGGTACTCTGTACAGTCTGTTGTTATTCAACACGACGGGAATGTCTCACTTGACAAATAAAATGTGGTTGAGGTGTGAAGATTTGGACACATTTGTGAGGTCTCGGGAGTTTTTGTTAGTTTGGCTGGTTGGATTGAAGTATGGACTTGCCTATTTCTGGCCGCGATGTTCACATTAAAACAAATCTGTTTGGAGGTCCGGGATCGGGCAATGAATTGGGTTGGTTCGTGCTGTGTGCAGATGGCTGAACCGGGGACCCGTTGGACTTAAGTTGCTGCCGCGCGTTTGCCCTCGCTTTTCCTTTCGATGCCGTACAGGGGTGCTGATAAGTCCTTAGCCCGACCAGGAAGGAAACAAGCTAATGTTTCTGTAAGAATAGCGTGAATTTCCTTCGGCGTCTTGCCTTGCAGAAAAAAAAAAACTTTGTGATAGCTCGCGTCTCGATGTTGTTGAAATCGCGCGCGTCCCTGACATGTTTCCGAGCTTATTTCCTTCCTGTTCGGGCTAAGTACTTATCAGCACCCCGGTATAACCGATGTAGTTAATATGAGTTCGTTAAATACGATTTGTCGACTGTACGGTTTGATGTAGGGTCCAAGTCCTGTAGGTTATGGCGCCGCCTCGCTGGGTGATGTACCGCGTTTGGAAGTCGCAGGTCGGGTTCGTCGTAAAGGGTCAGCGGACCACTGCCGCTTGAAGTCGCACGCGATACATCACCGAAGACCGATAAACAATTTGATCTGTTCAAGGGATGTTTACCGTCACGCCACATATGTGTTATAACGTTACAGTATGGCTGCTGTAACCAATTTTGGTAAACGGGTTAAAGGTGGCCGGAGGGCGAATCTGTGGCTGCGGTCGACAGCCGCAGAATGTGTTGCACTTCTCTTGAGCCAAATGCTGTATTATGAGATCAGCTGATTTGTGTGTGTGAAGAGTGAGGAATGTTGGGTCGCCGACCTTCGTAGTCAGTACTGAGGAGGGGGAGGGGGGCATACAGCTGAGCGTGCGACTGACGCCCGGGCGGCAGACTGTTCTGTGATGTTGGAAAAAGGATGCGCCAGAGAGAGAGGGAGAAAGAGAGAGAGGGAGATCGACATACTCAAATAAAGGGGAACCTGTCGTTATAAACGGCGGGACAAGATCTTGACCTACAAACACTTGGCACATGGCTTGGACTGAGACCAAGAAATTAGTTGTGTAATGTGGAGTATCGCGTTCTGTTAGCGAGACATATGGGATGGTTCGATGGGTTTGGGGAGGGGGGGGGGAGATACTGTTGTTGGGTCTCTCCTGCTTTGTGTGTATGTGTGTGTGTGTGTGTGTGTGTGTGTGTGTGTGTACATGCACACACATGTATAAGGGCTGAATAATTTGTCACGTTATAAACGAGTGTACTAACCGAGGAGTATAATGCTATAGTTTAACAGTGAGGAATTGATTGGTGCCACATAGTATATGACAGTATAGGCGAGATGTCGCATAAACCGATGTCGTTATAACAGGGTTCGACTCTGTGTGCGTGCGTGCGTGTGTTTATATGTGGTTAAGGTAACGTTCGCCTTAGAACGGGCAACGAAGGCCCAGAGAGGGATAGAGTTACAGCTCTACTCTTTCTTAACCTCGGCGCTAGAGGGGTTGGGTGGTCAACTCCACGCCCCGGCCGTTTACCCCCGGGAAAGACCCGGTACCCATTGTGTAGGATGCTGGGTGAGCCCCAGGGCCGGTCTGGACGGGTGCGGAATATCTGGACACCCACCGGGATTCGATCCCCGGACCGTGCAGCCCGAGCGAGTCGCTATACCGACTACGCTATCCCGGCTTCCGTGTGTTTATTTATATATATATATGTGTGTGTGTGTGTGTGCGTGCGTGCGCCGTATAGCAGGCCATGAAGGCCCAGAGGGGGAATAGAGGTGCTGTTTCTTTGACTTCGGCGCTAGATAGGGGTGGTGGTTACGCCACGTCCCGGCCGCTTTGACTCCAGGAAGGAGACCCGGTGTCCATTGTATAGGGGGCTGGGTGGGCCTCAGGGCCGGTCTGGACATTGCGGAAAATCTCACCTTCACCTGGGTTCGATTCTCGGCCCGTCCAGTCCATAGCGAGTCGCTGTGCCGTCTGAGCTATCCTGGCCGCCATATATGTCTGTGTATATAATAATGGGTTCTCTTTCAACCATACGTATATTATTTCACACTTAACATTTATTTACACACTGATGTGATAGCTCAATCAGTATAGTGACTGGGTTTTGGGTTGGTGGAATGCGAAATCGTTGTTCGATTCCTGGCTGGGTCAGTAGATGCGAGTTTTCTCCGAAGCGTCCGGACTTGCCCCCCGAGGTCCACCCAGCGTCATGTTCAGGGTATATCGGGGACGTTTTGCGCGGGGTAAAGCTACCCGGCCTTGGATCTAACGCTCATCTTGCGCCAGTTTGCACATCCTGTTATTGTAGACAGTTCACGGCGATTGTTTCGCACAAGTTCTCCATTTTTCCATCTTACCTAGGCTCGTTTCCCCAAGCGCTAATTCTGCAATCAGTTCCTGTCATCGCTGTTTATGTAGTTAGATACGGTATTTTATCTCATAACCGTCGCCGATCACTTCCCCGTCAGGCTGCAGAGGGTTGACCACAGAAAGGTAGTTGATGGGGCCATGACGTGCTCATGAGGCAGTAACACGGTGCAAGGAAGGTGTAGAATGTCTCTCCGTGTCCCTGAAGCTCTGTCTTCATAACATCTTGTCATATTGTGTGTTTGCAGGCCAGCAAAACATTCCGATGCCTCCCCGCCCTTCCAGTGGTCAGTCGGATGGAAGTGGCCCGACTCGGATGAGTCACTCACCAATGGCAACTCAGAGTGGATACCAACAGCCACTAGCACCGCCATCTCACATGCACCCATACAAGATGGGAGCGCACCCGGGTATGGTTCCTCCTGGTGGCCAGCAGATGGCTCCATATACTCCGCAAGGGCAGCAGTACCCACAAGGTATGGACCACCAGTGCCGGAGTTCTGCAAATACTGTGGCCTTGTGGAATACAATGTCGTGTACTGTCTTGTACTTTAAAATTACCCGTGGCTGTGATGTCAGATACACAATTGTACGTTACGCAACGGCAGCAGTTCATCACATTTGTCATGCGAGTGCAAGAGGCACGTTTTGGTTGTATAGAGCCTATATCACTGTCAGCCTATGATATTTACGTCAATTCCCTGCCGGTATTAGCTGATTGCCAGGAATTTTAATATCGGCCATGGGCAATAATGGCAGCGAATTGATGGATATAGATGTAATTTGGGCGTGTTACATACGTGTGTGCTGCTGTAGGTGGATGTTTAAACACAACCATCTGAAATGTAGGAGATTCTTCCATGTATTGGAAGGCAATATTATAGCGGGTCTTATGGCAAAGTGGTGCGAAGGTGCTGAGTGGATTCAGTGGGGTCAGAACAGGGTTGAGCGGTTTGCTGCTGTGAACACGGCAGTGAACTGTTGGATTGCGCAAAGGGCACAGGATTTGTTGAGTCCCTGAGTGACTGGTGTCATCTGAACAAGGGCCATGTGTCATGGAGGTGGTTACAGTAATGCTTATATAGGCCTATAGAGTCATTTTGTTTGACCAGTTGTTTGTCACTTCCTGCCATGTGTGAGTGGTGCACTCACAGGCTGTGGGTCATACAATAAGCGAGCCGACAGGAAGTGAGATGCAGTTGATCAGATAAAATAATATTTCTGTGTAATGACTTAAAATATTAAACATGGTGCTTGGGTCAAGGATGTGAAATAAAATATCTGTAAATTCTTTTTACAAGATAGCTATATATCTGAATCTGTGTGATGCATTTCCATAGAATGCTTCTCATATTTAGCTCAGAACTTGTGTAAATTATGTCCATGGCCACAACATGCACACAGCAAATTAATTTTTTCTTATTAAGCCTCCCAGTCCTGCATCTAATGTTTTTACGTGTTTGTGCTTCTTAAATACTTACATCTGTTGTATTCTCCTGTGGTTTAGGATAGTAATTAGCATTTGCTGCAAATTTATACGCATCCCAGTGTTTGTGTTGGGACCAAGAAAAATCATACAAAACCTCAGTCACTGTAGTTGGTGACTCAAATGAGTCTTGTACCAGGCATCTCTGAAGTACGAGCCCGAATCATTCGTGTTGAAGAGTCTGCGACATGATGCTTTGTTGCTGGGTGAGTGGTTCTGGGTGCCGCAGAACGTCATACAGTTGTTCGAAGCGTTGGGGGGTGGGGGGGGCCACGCATCCAGTGACACGTTACATCCTATGAATCTTGAATGTTGTGTAGGGATGATAGTCAAGTATACACAGGTTGGTACAGATTGTTAGGCAGGTGTTCACAGTCTCAGAGGTGTTCACACAACTCGGCGAAATCAGTACATTCTGGTAGCAGTTTAGTGTTGCTCACACATGTGCGCAGTTGCTTGGACCAAGCACTGATGGTGCTAAACAACAAAATAAATAGACAGCAATGTGATAGTCACACTTTGTGGCTGGACACTTTAACGTCCGTCTGTAGTACACAGCGTTACGCGCGAACTTGTTACCTATAGCCAGTGCACCCTTTTCGTCGTGGTGCCCGTTTTATAAAGTATGGACATATCCTCATTATGGTTGCATCGTCATTCATTTCTCATGATGTATGTAATGTACTTCGTGAGCGGGTAACTGCTGTCCATTGCACAAGATCATTGTCTCGTTGCAAACTGATTGTGTATTGTAATGATGGGGGTAAGGAGCTGTGGCAGCTCAGTCGGTTAGTGACTAGGCTTTGGGCTGGTTGGCTATGGAACTGTGGTTCAGTTGACATCTGGCAAGAGATTTAGATTTCCACACTTGTTCAGCAAGGCACCCAACCATCCATTCAGTGGGTGTTGGGACTTTTTGAAGCTGTTTACTTGCCTCCATATAGTGTTGAAGAAGAATAAGTGGACCTGCACCTCCAAGCCCTCCCCATGCCTACACAGTGTGCGCAGGGACAACTTTGCCTTTACCCCATCATGTTTCAACCAAATCCTGCGTCTGTTACAGAACACACAGAGCTGTTGAAGTTGCAAAATGTTTTTTTAAAACTCAAGTGGTTTTTAAAGTCACTGATTGCTAATGTCTGTTAATGTTATAATACTTTTATGATTGTTATCATTAGTGTGGAGTTAATTTGACTGTTCTGGTCATTATGGCTATAATGTTCTCATCAGACAAACCATTCAAAACTAAACTTTCCAAAACAAAGTCATGCTACATGCCTGGTATTAGAATGGACCGTGTACTTAGTGCGTGTGCAGTGTCCACCATGTTTGCGTGTTACGCTGCTGTGACTTAGTGTCAAGTCAGTTGAAGTTTTTGGTTATGACGCCATTTAGTGGGCTGTTAACCTCTTCCCTCCTCCTTCAAGATACAGACATTTATCATGTCATTGTGAACACCAACTGTGTCAGAAATCAGGCAGCTAGCGGCAGCCTGGTACCAATTCATGTTAATCCACGTGGAACTTGTGGTGGACAAAGTGGCACTGCAACAGGTTTTTGTCTTGCTACATCAGTGTTCTGCTGTCAGATCATTCCACCACCGCAATAGCAACAGACACTCGTGTCTCTCCATTCCAGCAACCAAAAATGAAACTACAGCACCACAATTAGCACTTAAAAAGCATGTTTTCCATATCAGATGTATTGTTTAGGTGGCACTCCCTTCTTCCAGTAGAAGTGTGTGTGTGTGTGTAGGTATTTCTTTTGCATCAGAGATAATGGTTATACCATCACAATGTGATTTTTTGAAATTGGAATGTCCTCATTGTTAGAAGTGGCGGGCTCACAGATGCAACCCGTTTAGCAGAGGCCTATGGTAAGAATGGGATGCTTTCAAGATTTGAAGTTCTTGTAGCAGTGTTGATGGGGATTTGAGTAATCCAGGATGTGATGCTGGGTGAAGTGTTGCTGATGATTTTTGAAGGATTGTGTCACCTTGATGTTCAGTAGTAATCAGATCTGTAACTGGTGGTCCATCCGTACGAGTTTTGTTCTGTACGGCTGTCACCATTATCATGTCATGCTTGCAGGCAATTACACCCCGCGCCCACAGCAGCTTGCTAACATGCAGTATGGTGCCAGCCAAGGTTATGGGGCAGGCCCAGGGGGGCAGCAGAACCCCCAGACTAATAACATGGGCCCCGGGCAGTACCAGAGCCGGCCGATGCCCAATCACGTGCCTCAGTTTCCGTATCAGGTAAGTGCGTTTAGAAGTGACTGTAGTTTGTGTGTGCTGACCATACGTAATGTTGGTTCTTGTCAGTTGTTGACATTTTGGATCATGCTTAAGACTTAGATATTAATCATCCAAGTAAATAAGGGTTGTATATTTAAAATACATTTAATGCAGCTTTAAATCACATCTTTTTGTTAATAATTTTCTGATACTAGTGTACGAATGTTTAACACTTGGATGGCAGCATATAGTAATGGTGCAGAAGTGACGGTTGTGTTTTGTGGCAAACATAAACCAGTCAGTGTGCAGTGGCGCAGTGGCAGGCGATAGGCAGGCAGCAACTGTTAGTATTTACTGACATGATTCATGTAACAAATACAACATTTTGATTCTTTTGGTGCACTTGTTGTTAAGAACAGGAATTCTCACTGGTTTTGGTTTGAAATTAAATTATCTGGCACAACCCAGTGCAGTCCATGACAATTTGGTTGTGTTCCCAGGGGTGGGGAGGTCCCGCAATGAACCAAGGACCCCCTCCCAATATGATGGGTGGTCCTGGTAAGGGGCCAGGCCCTCAGCCCAATGTGCCACCTCAGACTGCCAACCCAACAGCTGGCCCACGGCCACACACATCACCACATTACCTCAAACAGCACTTGCAGGTATGTGAGTTGCAGGCTGTCTCCTGTTTGTGTGACTGCACTGTAGTACCATCAGCTGATAGGAGACTCAACTTCTTAACCTTATCATTCTGTGAGACCACATGCTGGTCTCTGAAAGTGTACTGGTGAATAGTCTAGCATGCCTTATGCTGGTCTGTGTGTGTTCGCTTGGTAGCAATGTAAATGCCCGTGCGAAGCCTCAGAAACTCAGGTTGTCACGAGATATAGTTGGTGGTTCAGTGCATCTCATAAGGATTAAATTTTGTATCCAAAGTGACACTGTTTTGAGAAACACACAGTACAGTTATGATCTGAACCACAGTGCACACAGTTTCTGTACTTCTTTTTCAGCTAGGCACTTTGCATTTGTTTTCCATTTTATGTACAGGCTATAAAGAAAAGGTACTCATTAATGTGGTTACCATGATCCTGATTTGTTGCTGTGGTTCATATGATGATACTGTTCTAGGATGTGATGCTATGTTACTGGATGATAGGTCTGCAGTTTTGAGAATAATTATTCTGAGAATCATACACCCTGAATATTAGAGCACTCCATTCCTTTGCAAGATGAGGAACTGATCATCCATTAGCACAGTGTCATATCCCAGAAGAACAGATTTCTCAACCGCACAGCTGTGAAAACCACAATACTCATATGGTCAATATGCTTTACAAAGCATACTGCTGTTTGGTTGTAGAATGGGTCTTCTTGTCAGGGGTTTTCTGACATGTCCAAGCTGGATCTCGGGCTCATCCACCCGGGTTCTTTCTTTGGGAGTAAAGTGACCAGGCCATGAAGCTGGCCATTCACCACCGTGTAGTGCCAGGGTTAAGGAAAGAGTGGAGCTCCACCTCTCCTCCCTCTGTACGTCTTTATGTCATGCATATTAATACTCTGTAGGAAATTTAAAGTTACAAATTTAGACAGTCATCCAGTGGTGTAAGGTGTACATCAGACTTAACCAGAATCCATCAGCTATTTCTTATGTGCAACATGTGACCACCGTCTCTCTGCCAGTCCTGCCATTTCCCATTCTGCACACGTGGCCTAATAACTGTTCAGGTGAAATTAATCATACTGTAACAAATATGGCAGGTGGCTAGATAATAGGTGGGAGGGTTTGGTGTTGTGTATTATATGACAGTCCTTATTACACACTTCTCAGTACAAATATTGTAGTTCCTTCAGTAACAGTGCCCATTTCTTACAGCATAAGATGGGTTTTGGGGCCTCTGGCATGCCTCCCAGCTCCAGTCCCCTACAGGTGGGCTATGGAGGTGCAACTTCCCCTGGGATGCCTCCAGGCAGTGGACCAGGTATGGGTCCACCTGGTAGCATGCATCACCACACTGGAATGGGATCGCCCATGGGCCCACCACCTTCAGGTCACCACCATCCAGGGATGGGTCCTCCACCACCTAGTGGCCCAGGCATGAGCATGGGCCCTCCCTCATCGGCCAGCACCTCAGGTGGGTCCACTGGACCAATGGTGGTCTCTGCACCCACCAGCATTCCTCCAACAGTGGCTGCCAGCACACCCTCCCCTGTCCCCAACAGCCACATACACCATGATGGTCCTGGTCCCATGCCCCCACCACCCTCCACCTCCAACTCTCACCCCCCTCACCACCCAATGCCTGGTGGCAGTCATGCGGCTGACATGGGCTGTGCACCGGATCCATCGCACGACAACGGCCTCACCAACACCTCAAGTGGTAAGTTTCATAACTTGTGTGTTTGTACAGTTTGGAGACTTGATCTGCATGCTTAATGTTATTGAAGTTGGTTGTCAAGTTGCAGGCACCGCACCAACAAACGTGACGCAAGCGGCTCCAGGCTCGGTGACGTCAGTTGTGACCACGGGCCCAGACGGAGCACCTCTGGATGAAGGTTCACAACAATCAACACTTTCCAATGCATCTGCAGGTATGACGTCTGTCTTAAGTGCAGTGAACTGGTTGTTAACAAATATGCCCTTTATATGGGCATTTAGAGTGCAAATTCTTAGGGTGCGTACACACCAACAGAGTCGAGTTGAGTCCAGTCAAGTCTGCACAAGTCCCAGTGGGTTTTTAGTACTCTCTGAATGGTGCACAAGTGAAGAACTCTACAGCAATGGAGAATTCTAACATGCTTGTTTTGCACGCGATTATGTGGAGAAGGTGTCGTCGTCATAAGAGATGGAACATGTGGGTGCACCCGATTAACATAAAGAGACCAGAATTGGGAATATTTAGCCACTTGTATCCGGATCTGCTCGAGGATGAAGAGAAATTTCGTGGCTTTTTTAGAATGAATATCGGGCAGTTCTGCCGTCTGTCACAGTTGGTGGGAGAGGAAATACGAAAACAAAACACCAACTACAGGAGGGCGATTTCACCTGAAGAGCGACTTGCAATTTTTCTGAGGTACGTGCTATAAAAATCTGTAGGAGACAAGAAAGGAATTCTCGATGATATTGGAGCTACCTTTTTTCGTAATTAGTGTCCTTGGCAGTATCATGATTTACTCCTATTTATCTTTATTTCTTCAATTTATATATATATATATATATATATATATATATATATAGCAGTTTGTCTTATTGTGCAATTAGAAATGTAAAGGATAATTGAACCCAGGATCCCCTCCTTAATTTACTATCAGAAATTCATACAATGCTATAAGTATGGTACTTTTATTTCTTAAATAATGAAGAGCAAATTCAATAACAAAATAATGTAATTTGCCGACTTTTTACTGCTGCATTTTTTGTCTCTCGTACAATGTGTTGTACATTGATGGTCCTGCTTCAGATGCGTAAGTGTAAACCACAAAGCTGTTGCCACTGTACTGAGACAGTGCTGGGGATGCTGACGACGTGCTTGGATACGTTGCCTGCTCTACTTCTCGAGCTGCATTACGTCTCGGTTTTTGCCAAAGGGCTTCTTGCACCTCGACCCTGAAGTCCATATTATCTAACTGTGACAGCTGTTTCATTGCTGGCAAGAGACTTAACAGAAACACCCTGTCAGAATCATTACTTGTCTCCTCCATTCGTTTGCCGATTTCTTTAAGTGACTCAAAATAGTGTTGGTATATATCCACAGCTGTCAATTTTTGTCTTTTTCCTCTTTTGGTTCTTGTTGGCTGCTGCTCTTTACTGGATCCACCTTCCACATTCTGGTCATAACATGTACTTTTGCCGTCCAGTTTGGAATCTCGGATTTCAGTTTCTTCAGGATCGGCAAATGAAACAGTTGCAGCTGCTGTATGTGGAACGTTTCCACTCATATTTCTACGCTTTAAGTAATATTCCAGAAAATTAATGATGTCATAATACGGCCATTTCGCTTTAACCGTAGCTCCACTTCCTGATGTTTTTTCTTTTGACTCTCTTCTCTCCCCCATATAATTGCTTCTTAAATTGTGCCATTTCTCGTCACATTTCTGGGAGTCTGAAAAAGAAAACCTGTTTCAGGTATCTTGCCACTGGGGAATCATTCATGTCTTTGGGGTAATCTTTTTGAGTTGGAAAGAATACAACACAAGGCATTGTACATGAGACCGGCAAAGCCATTTGGAAGGTACTGCAACCATTATATATGGCACTCCCTACATCGGAAGATTGGTTGCGAAATGCAGATGAGTTCAATGACATTTGTAAAATGCCTAATTGCATAAGAAGCATAGATGGGAAATACTGCCGCATCAAATGCCCACCAAACGCTGGATTTTTGTATTTTAATTACAAAAGCTTTCACTCAATGAACCTTTTAGGTGTGGCTGATGCAAACTGCTGCTTCACACTGATTGATGTAGGAGCCTGTGGACGTGAGAACGATAGCAGTGTTTTTAGTAACTCAAATTCTGGAAAGGCGTTTAGTTCTGATGACTTAAATGTTACTTCAGCAAGAAATATTCCAGGTACAAGCATAAATATGCCATTGTACTTCGTGAGGGGTGAAGCTTTCCCCCTGAGGCCAAACTTGATGACACCCTTTCCAAGAACTCGATTTCGTGAAAACCATATTCAATGGCAAACTTTCTAGTACAGGGCGAACAATTGAATGCGCTTTTGGAATATTGACTAAAAAATTTGGTATTTTTCAAAATGCTTTTGAAACCAATGTAGAAGTGACAGAGTGTACAATCAAAAGTGCATGTGTTGTCTACAACTATATAAGAAAAACACAAACAACTGAAATTAAACGAAGGGAGGAAGAAATCTTGGAACAAGAACAACAAAATGTCACTGCTTCAGTTGAACATGCCGCTTGCTTTGGACGTCCTTCCACTGAAGCTCTGCAGGTGCGAGAGAAGTTAAAAAATTGCTTTGTTTCGGTTCCTGGGAGATGAGAAGCACCAGTAACATACAGGCAACCTTAGCCATTAGGAAAGGAAATGATTGTGTACCCACATTGCACTTAATTTAACATTTTCTTTAAATAAAGAAAATTAATTCAGCCATGAATGTAATAATATGAATATAATTAATGTATAAAAAGAAAGTGAATCTTATGCGTATTGGACTGTGTGTCATCTTGATATTTGAATAGGGGTAGACCAACTTGGTGACACTTGCTTTATTATGTCAATTTCCTGGTCAACATGTTTCGGATGTTAATACATCCATCTTCAGGAGCTTGCAACTACTTGGTGCGTTATTGTGTAGGCTGTATTGTGCTGACTTGAGGCGTGTTGATGTTATGTAGCGGGATTGGCTGTTGGTGATGTGGTATCCGTGTGCAGGTCAGTAGTAGTTCAGCTTGCACTTGGATACCACATCACCAACAGCCAATCCCGCTACATAACACCAACAGTAGTGGTTCAGCCTGCACTCGGATACCACATCACCAACAGCCAATCCCGCTACATAACACCAACACTCCTCAAGTCAGCACAATACAGCCTACACAATAACGCACCAAGTAGTCACAAGCTCCTGAAGATGGATGTATTAACATCCAAAACATGTTGAGCAGTAAATGGACATAATAAAACAAGTGTCATCAAGTTGGTCTACCTTTATTCAAAAAAGAAAGTATTTGAAGTAGCACATTCCGTTACTTTTATTACTTCCTTCTTTCACCTATCCCTTGATTAAAAACAGCGATGATGATGAAGAAGAAGAAGAAGATTATTATTATTATTATTGTTATTATTATTATTATGATAATAGATAATACACTATGAACACATTACACTATCTTTAATTTTAAGCCCGTTGAAAGTCAGTTGTCAGTATTTACTACACCAAAAATAACGTATAAAAACTTTAAACATAAGGTCTAAGAACAATAAGAACACTATCACTGTTGTTAGTGTTGTTGTTTTTGCTGATATGAATATCGGCATCATCAAAGTAAACACCGAAGCGCTCCACTTACCTACGCCCATCTCCTGTGCAATTTTCAGCCATACTCTGGTTATGTAATCTCTGTTTCGGTGCTCACAACGTGAAGCGTCGAAAATTGCCTCGTGGTCCTTCACCAAGAGTATAAGCTTCTCGATGTCCATTTCTTAGCAGCCATCACGCACGATCACTAGAGTCTGACTGACGAAAATAGTACATGCGGCATCAAGACTCTTGACTCGGTAAGTCTCGTGTGACTCGACTCGAATCTGCTGATGTGTACGCATCGCAGCGGCTGCCATTATAAGTAAGCCAAAGAGGGCCTGCCACATCTTTGTGAGTCTGACTGGACTGGATTGGACTCAACTCGACTCTGTTGTTGTGTACGCACCCTTAGCACATGCGACTCATTGCAAGTAGAAATGAAATGAAAATCTCTTTATGGTCAGAATAAGTTTGTGGTAACATGCTGCAGTAATGTTCATGTAATTCATTCTGTGTTTTGTAAATGGTTGTAAACACTGCAGTAACGTTCACAGAGTGAAATTGCTGGATAATAATTATGTATCGAACAAGTGTCAGATTTTAGAATATTAGGATATGGTATCTCAGACTGGAGAAGGGGTATGAAAATAAAATTGTAACCTCAGAGTGGGTATCGTGCTTTGAATCCCAACCACAAAACAGTAAGTACCACAGCACTTGCACATTGCTTCTACAGCCCCACAGGCCGTATGTATGGGCAATAGTAGAGAGCAAAATTTCACGATATATTTGTGTGTACCACTTAAGGCTCACATTAGGAAACAATGACGGGACAGGACAGTTATGACATTGTCTTGGAATGCTTCCAGCATCTGGTGAGGACCCAAGCTGCACTCCAAAGTCCCGCAAGGATGGGTCAGTTGTTGGCGGGCCATACCACAGCCATCCCCCCACACCACAGAGTACTGTTCCGTCTCCTGGTGCAGCCAGTCTCAATTCGATGCACGAAGAGTACGGGGATGTGAATAGCCCCAGCTGGCCGCGCACACCTGCCAGTCCGGTGAGTGCCCTGCTTTCATTCGGTCTGTACATCACTGCTGTCTGCTGTCAGTGTGTCAAACAGCGACAAGGGCGTAGAAGGACATCCAGTATGAACTGCTGTTTTGGGCAGCTCTAGCTGGCATTTCATGCCCTGCCGTATATAGCATACTTACACGGTTTCAGGCACAGTCTAATGTTTGTTTTGTGCCTCTGTAGAGGCAGCCATCAAGTTCAATACATTTTTTGAAAAATGAGCACACTATACTGAGGCCTTGGGGAAAAAAGAGTCCTGTGGTTTGACCACTTCATCTCCTGTGTTTGGGGCTTGTTAGTACAGACCTTAAAAGAGCTGGAAGGGAATACAGCAGTAATCAGAAAGGGAAGTCCCAATGTTTCTCATTTCCCGACATCTCCCATACTTCTTTCAATGGACTCTGTGTTGGGAATGGTGAGCATTACATACAGAATGCTTTTAATGGCAAGACTGAGTAATGCAGGTTAGGCAGTGTAGTCTGTTGCTTCACAGCAGTGATGATGTTCGCACTGCGGTGAGTTGGCACGTCTTGCAAGTTACTAAATTGCACATAACCTTCCACTAAAGGATGTTTTGGATAAATTATTACATTTTTGCAGTGGCTGTTCTTTGCCATTCAGAATGCAATTACCTGTGACAAGTCTAGGTTTTTCAGATTATTCAGGTGGGATGTGTCCTTTGTCACAGTTGGTTTGTGTTTTGATGCAAATTGTATGGTATAAACAATTCAGCCATTAATTTTTGATGGAATGCAGTGTAATGAATGTGTGCTGTAAGGTTAAGGAAACCCACTTTCTTTCACACATAAAACCTTAGATGTAGTATTCAGTTTATAATGTATGCTGACGTGTCAACCATCAGATAAGCGATACAAAGCTATTCTGGTTATGCGGTGATGTTATCCATTTCATTGACCATGATTGTATGATTCTCTGTAGCAGCAGAGTGATATATATACCACAAGGTGAACCTAATATGTAAGAAATATATTTTACTCTCAGTTCGTCTCTTGTTTGGGGTGAACATCCAGTACTTGATGTGATGGTTTTGGAGCTGTTAATGCACTCACTGAAATGCACCATTTGACCCCTGTCAATGCCTGTAGTACTATTATATAGGGCAGTGTGCCAAGAATTGACAGTATGTAAGACGTGAAGGGTTAAGTGACATGTAGGTGCATTTCTAACCACCAGTACATCAAACAGATGTAACTGAATCCCGAATACTGCAATTAAATAACTTTACCTGACATTATCATCATTTTGCTATTCCTCATACAAATATTTCAAGCCTGTGTAAAAAGTTTTGTAGGGACACGGTATTGCTGTCTAGTACCGTAGTCTGTTTAACGATAGACTACAGACTGGACGTCCCATGGTTCATATGCAGTTAGGGTTAAGAGTTTTTTTGTTTTCCAAAATTTCCAGATCAGTTCTGGATCCAATCGATCCTATTCATTGGGTGCTACTTCCTGGGAGTAAAGCAGCTAGAGCTTGAAGTTAAACACTCCACTCCATCGAGTGCTGAGGTTAAGAATGAGTGGAGCTGTGCCTCCGCTCCCCCTGTGTGGCCATCATGGCCTGCTGAATAGGGAAGAAAACTTAACCCTATTTTAATTCACTTCAACTGTTATGGAAATGAATGAAGTTTGAAAAGTCTTTAAGCATGATTCCCACTGTGGATTCACTCACAGTCAGAAGGGCTGGCTGCTAATTTCATAATATTGGCTTGCAGTCTGCGTTTGAGTTGCATTTGTGTTGACAAAAACATTCCAGCGGGAGATACCTTGTGTGTTTTGTTTCGGAAATTGTTTCAGTTCATCTGATATTAAGTGCCCCACTTGACCTGAGAGGTTATTTGTATTTCTGCCAATAACAGCAGGCTTTGTTTCCATCTGGTGATGGTTGACATGTTTGTATGGGGCCTTAATGATGCTCAGATTGGTCTTACTTGTTTATTTTCCAGGTGTTTAACAGTCATGTGCATCAAGACCCATACAGATCAAAGGTTTTTATCGTTTATGTACTGTATTGCTGTTGTGCTTAACAGAACTAATGTGCTGCATTACTAAAATCCCTCCACATTCTGCACAGCTCATGCCAGGACAGGTTTTTCTGCCAGTGCTTCAATTTTGTTCCCCTACCAGCTTCATTCCACCGATGGTCCACAGTCATGCATTTATCACCAATGCTTTATTTTCTCAGCAGGTTACAGCATAATTAAATAGCACCCTTAACTCTTTTGTTAAGTTCAGAACTTAAATTCTTATAATAAAACCAAGCAGATACCCTAATTTCTTAAATTTATTTTTGGAATAAAACTCTACATGTTTCGGACAGTTCCTCTGGCCATCATCAGGAGTATTTATGACATATACCACTGTTGTGTGGACAGTGAAAAACTCCTGATGGTGGCCAGAGGAACTGTCCGAAACATGTAGAGTTTTATTCCAAAAATAAATTTCAAGAACAAGTGCATCTGTTTGGTTTTATTATAAGAATTTATTACTTGCACATTCACCTGAACGTCAAATTCGGAACTTGAATTACAGATTTCTTAGAACCGTAATGCTTTCTTATTTACTGCCAGGTTTAACATTAAAAAATTCTGCGTTTTGCCCACACTTTTGTGTATTGTGTGGATCTCAGAATAGATAACCTGTATGGAGTGTGTTTACTTGGCAGTACAAACTGGATCTTCAAATAAAATGGATTTCATTTTGTTCTTAAACTGTTAAAGGTGTCAAATGACATGGCCTGTACCTAAAGGAAAAGGTGCAGTCACTTCCTCTACATTCTTTACATTTGATCTATAAATCGTAGCCTCATTGTGTGTTTATAGTTTGAGCTATTAGATAGTGCCATTGCTTAAACCATAAATAAATAAATATCTTATGTTTATTGGACCGAGCATCATCTTGATACTTGAATAAAGAGAGAGCAACTTGATGTCACTTGCTTTATTATTTCATTGTTTACTGCTCAACATGTTTTGGATGTTAATACATCCATCCTCAGGAGCTTGCGACTTATTTGTTGAGTTATTTCATGGGTTGTATTGTTCTGGTTCGATGTGTGGTGGTGTTACATTGTAGTGGTGTGGTATCCAGATGCAGGCTGAAGCACTGCATCTGGATACCACACCACACCACCCCAGCCAAACCACAACGTAACACCAACACACATCAAACCAGAACAATACAACCCATGAAATAACTCAACAAATAAGTCGCAAGCTCCTGAGGATGGATGTATTAACATGCAAAACATGTTTGAGCATTAAATAATGAAATAATAAAGCAAGTGACATCAAGTTGATCTCTCTTTATTCAACTAAATAAATATGTATGTGTGAGGAAGTGACAAAAGACCTTTGATAGCTGTGTGTTGTAATGTGATGTGCAGAATGGGGGGAAAGTCCCTCCCATGTCTTGTAGCATGGACTAGCCAACAATTACGGTGCATGGTCCACATTTGTTGGTGTTGGAGAATATATCTGGCTAGCAGAGGCATGTTAGAGAGTTGTACTAAAGGATAACTGCTTTATAAGGTACTGCTTCTGTTGCTGGTTTTTTTTTTTTTAATGACTGCCGGTTTTTTGGGTTTTTTTTTTAATTATGAGGCAGTTATCAGCAAAGTGATAAC
>Ga0123352_10007053_pt1 | contig 17290 bp, 17 predicted proteins | sample TergutLab28metaG_FD_89700 | JGI IMG/M metagenome (GOLD analysis project Ga0123352, IMG submission 89700) | Labiotermes labralis P1 segment gut microbial communities from Petit-Saut dam, French Guiana - Lab288 P1 | ecosystem: Host-associated > Arthropoda: Insects > Digestive system > Gut ... | reverse complement strand
TGGGCGGATGAAAGGTTATTGAACATCAAACGTGTATTTTGATTTTCTCTACAACTTATGTCTGAAATATTTCTTGTTCTGAGAAGATTTGGGCGAGATATGATCATTGGTCTTCATGTAAAGTACCTGTTAGTCTTGTCAGATATCACACTTAAAATTCTCGACAGATTTTCGAAAAATAATCATGTATCAAATTTCATGAAAATCCGTCCAGTGGGAGAGAAGCTCTTCCATGTGGACGAACGGACGAACGAACGAACGGACAGGCAAACAGACGGACAGATAAGACGAAACTAACAGTAGCTTTTCGCAATTCTGCCAACGCATCAAAAAACAAGATTAGACCGTTTAAGTTGGGTGAGTCAGTAACGGAGCATGTGGTTACATTTATATGTATATAGATGCAGTTGCAAACAATGTCATATAACAGTTATAATTAAGACACGATTTTTATAACATAGTTTTGAAATCAAACATAAATTATATACAGCCTGAGGGTCAGCCCCCCCCCCTCCCCCAGTAAAAAATTCTGGGTGTGCGCTTGCTTATAATCTCGTAATAGTGTCATTTATTTTGTTGTACCTATTTATATATTATCAAAACCTCTCCCGCTTACTTCCTTATCGATCGAACACTGAAGACGTTGATGACTATTGAAAAGAATAAGGGTCATTAGGTGGACTTTTAAAAGATGGAAAAGCGAAAAAGAAAACTCTGGACAAGGTATTCAGTCCAGCAGTCATCATCAATGGGCGACGTTCTGGTGATCGATAAGGTGGAAGCTGACAGAAGAACACGCGGCTTGTCACGTTTGGTCACGGTCGTGAGTAGCAGGGCAGAAGGACAGTGACGGATTTAGGCACCTGAAAGCAGGAGGTGACTTCACTTCTTCACATATTCTAACGACAGATCGGAGTGTTTATGCATTCACTGTTTGAATAAGAAGCCTCACAGAAATCAATTACATTTAGAAACAAATCTGACACAAGCTCTACACAACTGACTGCAGGACTGCTCGGGTATATTTAATAATCAGCGTGCCTTCATAATGGGGTACGATGTTGGTGATGATTGTATAACAGTGAGCAAAGACAGTGAAATGCACACGCATTCCACATTTGCGCGCGCACAAATAATTATAGACCATACAATAAGTACAAAAGAAGCAACTGAAATCCATCAACGGACACACATGTGATTGAAATTTTGGACACTGTCCATCAACGCAGATTTAAAAAAAGCACAACGTTTCGAATGTTGTAATTTGACGAGGAATATTTCCATTATATTTCTAAACAAATAATATGCTAAATTCCCTTGTCGTAGACCTTGTATTTAATCATCCCTTGTATTATTAACCTTCCTTTATGTAAATTACAAAACCTTCAACCACATGAAAAGACATGCTTAAAAGATAGTTTTGGAAACCTTATAGACAATCTCATTTTCATAATCTAGAACAGTACCACTAAACACTGTGAAATAATTACGAAACTAAAGTCACTTTGTACGACAGCTTTTACTACAGACTATACTGCGCTTCGTGGCATGATGTGTAGCTCTGCATTTCGTTTCGTCAGCATGGTGTGGCTCTTCACCTAGTTTAGTTCTTTAGAATGGTGTGTCTCTGAAGTTCGTACCATTAACAACATGTGTCACTGAACGTCGTCCCGTTAGCACGCTAAGTGGTCTTCAATTATTCTGCTAGCATGGTATGTGGCGCTTCACTTCGTTCGTTAGCATGATGTATAACTCTTCACTTCGTTCGTACTGTGTGTAACTCTTCATGTGGTTACGTTAGCTTGGTGTGTGACTCTTCACTTCGTGTGCAATGTGTGTCTCTCCATATGTTTTCATTAGCAATGTGTGTGACGCGTCACGTGGTTTCGTTAGCTTGGTATGTGACCCTTCACTTCGTGTGCAATGTGTGTGCCTCTCCATATGGTTTCATTAACACTGTGTGCGACCCTTCGAGTGGTTTCCTTAGCTTGGAGGTTGACCCTTCACTTCGTTCGCACTGTGTGCAACTCTCCATATGTAATATAATATTAAATAATGTACGTCAGCACAACTACTTTATTACACAAGGTAATTACATAGGCTACATGTTTCGACTATTGATCAGTCATCTTCAGGTTTATTTTGTCAACTGAGTCACAAGATGCTACGCACACATAGGGATCCCATCGTGTCTACATTCATGGAAGATCCCATCGTGTTTACATTCATGGAAATATTTCCATGAATGTAAACACGATGGGAAATAAAATTAACTAATATTTTGGACATTATCCACCATACATGCGACACGGTCCACCGTGCAAGTTCATTTACAGCACAACTATCCGTATAACGAACGAGTATTTGCCTCCATATTAGGTCGGGAAGACAGACAGGGATTCTACAGCGTTAGGGCCGTTAGAAAGGGTCAATCTGTTAGTGACACACGACCCCGAAACATTAAGATACCCCACTCTCCTCCTCACCTGCTCCCTTGCACGTTTAAGTGTATTGGTACGTCTTAAAAATCATGGAATACCGAAAGAAGGAATTCAATGAGACTAATGGTGAGGTAAATATCACTCATGAAACCACAACTACGGTGTGGATGAGGCTCTGACTAGCGTTCATAATTCTGACGTGTGCCAACCCCGTTGTGTTTAGAAAAGACTAATGGCGAGGTAAATATCAGCCATGAAACCAGAATTATGGTATGGTATGACCACAGTTGTGGTTTCATGACTGATATTTACCTCACCATTAGTCTTTTCTACACACAACGGGGATGACACGCCTTAAAATCGAGTAAAAGCAGACCGCTTTATTTAAAGGCCCAGTCCGTACCGCGCTGTAAACACTTTTCATCTCGGTTATAAAAACCAATCAGTTTATGCTGTAAGTGGCACAAGTCGCTGTTTGTTCTGAGAAAAATACAAAACACATAAATACAGTGTGGGCATAGCGTACAGTTGTTGATTGTTAAACCTGTTGGTGCATCATTCAACCAGCAGGCTGTAAAAGGTTAATCCTACGGAGCAGGTTGTGAGGATGGACGGTGTATGGAACAGCACTGGATAATAGTCTCTGGCGGGCTTCAGTATTATTCAAGCTACTATTCCAAAGATTGAGGCAGTAGGTTCTTCCGAAACGCGTGTAAGCGTCTGCTAAACTAAAAGGTGCCAGGAGACAGAAGATTGCAGTCTTAACATTCGTTATCGTGAGAACCTCAATCACCCCGCCCGTACGTTGCAACAATTCAAAATGTACCGGTCGTCAGTGTAAACAACCATTACCAAAGCGCAGCGAGAGGCTGTTGGAGTCTCTCGCACCACAGAAACGCCTTAGGGACATCAAAATATTACTAAGTTGTCACTTAATTACACAAAAGAAAACAATTTTCAATTTCCGGAATATCGGTCCACGTTTGTATCATGGGTTAAATTAGAACGAGAAGCAGACAACTTGAAGACCTTGAGGGAAGTTTATGCCGAAGAAATTTTCAGACGGGTGACTTAATGGTGCAGATAAACGTATAAAAGATTAACTACTGTCGCAATTCAAGTACGAAAAAAAAATGAATCTCGAAAGACTTTCCAGCAGCCCTACCTTTAGAAGGACCTCAACAGAAGCTTACGCATTCATAGTGCTAGTTGGTACGTGAGAATCTGAGGTTCCCACTGCAACGAATATGATAAAAGGGTCTTATAGTACGTGATAATGAAAAAGGAGATTACGATTGTTAGGACAGGTGGAAAGAATGCCGTAAGAAAGAACTGCGAAGAAAGTGTTACAGAATATCCCATACGGAAAAAGTTCCGTTGGAAAGCCAAGAAAGAGATGGATGGACGATGTTGAACATAATCTAAAAAATGGGTGTTAGAGCCCCCCACCCTCGAAATTATCCTTACTTTGACGTAGTGGTGGGGCTTGTGTGGTCAAATGATCCTGAGAGCTATGCTGGCGGTAGCGTAGCTACTAGTAATCCCTCCCGTGCTATACAGGTCAAAGGTGATGACCCAGACAAAAAGGGATACTCTATTTCTCCAGGTTGGGGGTTGGGTTTGAGGCTCACATCCCCCACCCATGAAACACATATTTGTTGAGAAGCTTCTAAAATTAGAAACCGGAAGTAAACAAGGACACAGTACCGAATGCAGTGGAGGACAATTTTGGAAGAGGCTAAGGTTCACCGAGGACTGTAACGCCAGACGAAGAAGAATGTTAGAGGCTGAAGAAAAATAGCTAGGGATAGAGACATTTGGAAATTGATCCTGAAGGAGGCCAGGGTCCTGCATAGACCGAAAAGCCAGTGGAGAACAGGAAGTGTGTAACAATGTGTAGTTTTGTACATAAGTACCAAAGTTTTGCAGGAACATGTTGCTTATATCTCAAGGCTATAAACTCTCTTCTACGCTTACGACCCAGGCAGCCGGTTCCTCCGAAATGTGTGTACCTATATTCCAAGCCACACAGCGTCACATTTCACAAGACCGCAGACTTCATCCTTACTTGTACACGTCTTTCGCTGCTTAAAATCATTGTACACAACTACAAAAGTAAGTCCAGAATGACATGCTCTCAAATCGATTTTCATTCACCTGGTTTCAAATGAGTAAGAAAAATGAGAAGAGACTGATGGAACAGTGGTTGTAAAGGAACAAGAATAATACCGGCCCTTTACATGTAAATGTCTTCATAAAGTCTAAAAACATATACGAATATTGCAGCACAAATAAAAATATACGCAAGACCGTCACACTAATAAATGAAGGTATTTTTGTTAGCTACTAAATGGCCTTGGTTTCAAATCAATATAATATTTCCACAAATAAACGACACGCTTTGGATAATATCGTTATCTATTGCCATTATAGACCTAGTCTGCGCACCTGACTAAAATTAACCATACTTTGTGTACTTAATGGTCATAATTTATTAAAAATAATGGAATAATAATTACCTTCGTAGAATTGTAGTGCAATGTATCAGCTGGAAATGACGAGTTTACAAGACGAGCAATACAGTTCCCACAATTTCACTATCCTACGACGTTAGGTGAGTCAATTCCTCTTTCTAGTTTGATAGTTCAAATTAAGTCCCTGCAAAGACGGCTTCCACAGAACACTCCATACGACTCGTTGGTAAAATCAGCAGCCCAGTCTAACCAAACAAGTGATGTGACAGGAGGCGTACGTTTAATTAGACCACGAACCATTCCGCCGGCATCCTGTCCTATTTATTGTCATCAAATAATTCGACAATACACAGTCCGAGTTTGTGATAGCGTCACTATGTAACCATAACTTAATGAGATTAAAAATGTTGTACGTGTCATTCATTTCATGAACAAAAGGACAATGGCTCAAAACCTACTCATCGGAAAGACCTTAACATTCCTCGCTCCAAACGGTACATGCAGCATCGTAAGAACTGCCTTCGTCCCATTCCTAAGACGCACCAGTCGAATTTTCGGGTTACGGTTATTGACAAAGTGTAATCAAGCAGCCTACATCGAAAGGAAGTTACGGCAGATACACTTCATGACACCAAATACAATTTCTATAAGAATCTTTTTAGATGAGTTAAATTAATTTACTTCCTGCATCACGGGACGGGAGTCGCGACAGCTCCAGACGTTATGATGACTACACTATGGGCCGATCGACCAGGTAAAAGCGCTTCGCCTTACACCAGGAATGACAGACGTTTCTCCTAAGCTTCGAGACCGGCTATGCAGTCCACCCTGCCACCCAATAAATAGGTACGGGGGATTCTTTTCATGGAGTTAAAGCAGTCGGGGTGCGAAGCTGACCGCTCTCCTCCTCCTACCGAGGTGAAGCTGTACGTCTTCTCCCTCACATGCCTTCATGCCGTGGAACTCCATCAAGTACAGAAACAGCTTTACTCTCTACACACTCGTATAACGACACATGATGACAACAACAGTGTGCAATGGAACGGCGATAACGGAATCCGAATCGTAAGTTCCTGATTACAGAAAAACGTTGTTATGTAGTCAGCAAATAGATTCCAAGAACTGCACTATAATGAAATACAGTAATATACAAATAAGTGGTTATCCTCCTACGTGTTTCGACCCTTTCTGACCATCCTCAGGGAGGCATTTAACAAAGAAAAATACAATGAAGTTTGTGTTGCCAGAGACGTGCAACAGTAGAATTAAAATATAAACATTAAAATATTTAAAATAGTTGAAAAGCATAGTACAGGATGTGTGTCATAATAATTACTATTTGGTTGCAAACAAATATCTATTCTACTCAGACACATCCACCTCTAATGGTGTAACAAACAGCCTACATTCTTATGCCTTAAAAATTACAAAAGAAGTAATTCAAGACGTCTGACATTCAGTACCGCTGATAATTAATTACCGCCCGCAACAGTAGGTGAAATACTTTCAATGTTTAAGTAGATGAAGCATATTTCTAGTATCCTGAATGTTGAAACGATACGGAATAAACACGACGAACGTAGTCACTATGAACTACAACTGCAGTTTTGGAAAACTTTAGACTTAAATACGCCCTTTTAAAGGAGTGTCAGTTGATTTTGTGCTTTCAAATGTAAGTAAAGCAAAGAAATTACGGGGAACTTTTCCAAGACAAAATGGATATAAAATGTTGTAGAACTTTCCTCAAAGTCTATCCGCACAGAGCAAAAATATGACCTAAATAATACGTAAGTGTATACAACTTCAATTCCTGTGGTACAGTAATCGCACAGCGTCTCCTTCAAGAGAACAACCGTTTAATTCTTTCTATGATACTAATTCATATGTGTTGCGAAGATCATACAAAACAAATAGATTACGATTCGCAGTTCTGAAATGTCAATTTGGTATATACTGTATTATCCAGGGGCTCGTGGCAGTTCACTGGCCACCAGTTGCACTCCCCACTTGACCATATGCAGACATTCCTGCACGTTTGTTTGGTCTTCGTACAATATTGGGAACAGAGGGTTTTTGTAACCCGAGTACTTTTTGTGTGCTCTCTGTAAGGAGACGAAGGCAGGGGTGCGTTAAGATATGTAGCAGATTTAGTGTAACTAGGCAAGGAGCCTGAGAGACGGGGGGACTCTTTCGACACCAGCCAGGCCGACCACTTCGGAACAGCGAAGGGCCTCACAGAAATTAGCGGTACTCCTGCACTCGTCTCCACAACCGGACTGCTACCTTGTACATTCAAGTGATTATTAAACCATTAGCATATGGAGATTGCCGTGGGCTTTCACTCTTTAACGACAACCACCCACCCTCCAAACGTCAACCTTCCATCTTCAGGGCAGCACGTCACCGCTCGACTGTCTGCCCGTAAGGTCTCTGTCGCCGGGGGGAACAGGGCCCAGGATCCCCTGGTCAGGGGCACTACAATATAGCAACAAGTACACTTTAAAGAGTTAAGCAACATGGAAGTCAAAGAAAGTTAAGCATCAACTCTCTGATTGCGCTTCTCTTTTTAATTTTGGAGAACTTGAGACAACGGAGCAACTTAACAATGCAGTGCTGACTTTGATTTGATGGGATATGATACATACCGGAACAAGTTGCATACGGATACGTCAAGCAGTCAAAGCTCCGTGCCTAATCACATGTCGTGTTGTGAAATCCGCCACTGCCGTGAGCCTATGGCGTACAAGCATAGCTTACCTCCAACACCACGTCAATCACACATCCGTTCCGTCGACGGATTAAATAAATATTTTTTCATGGTATTGCTCACAAGTCAAAAAGTCGTTCAAAACATAATTTATCATTCCGAGCCAAGCGTAGGAAAGTTTTGAACAAATAATGCATATAAATACGTTAAATTCCACGTGTTAAACGACGTGACTAAAGACCTATTCACAGTCGTTTTAAGATCAGCGACCTGCGGTCAAATTTACGATACGGTCTGCCATAAAACAGAAACATTAGTTTACAGTGTGTGCTATAAATCTTGCGTCTCGGGTACTTCAAGAATGTCTTCAGTGCGTTACATACTTTTCCTCAAGAACCTCCTTTTATATGACACATGAAGGACAGCCGAATTCTTCCAATTACACAAGGGTCCTTTTAAGGACTGAATGGCTTAATGCGTGGCCGATAAAAAAAAAGGAAATACTGTGTTCATGTGCAGGTTTTCATCTCTTTCTTTCTCTCCATCATATTGGTGCAGACCTTCTTTTTTCTCTTGCACCATCCATTCTCTGCAGTGCTCCAACTATCGGGCAGTGCAACATGTATCCCTTCATTTTATCGCCTTCTGACTATATTTCCATCACTATATGCATTTCATCGATTATAGGGCACTCATTCTTGTGCAACTCTTTAATAATCCTTACAAATTCAGCTCCGTGGAATGAATCGTTACTTCGTGTTCCTTCCAATCACATACGTTTCATTCCCTCATCATAACACGGAACAATGTCGCGGTCTTGTCAGTTCTGGATTTTGTTTCTCCCCCATTTTCTCTTAACAGTTTCTTCTTACAATACTGCACGAGAAGGGTATGCATGCCTGTATGTGCGCATGTGCATAGGCGTATGCTGTAATATGTAAACATTCTTATTCACATCATCTTTATGGTAATTAGGCCTACATCACTCAAGCGCAGGTCACTTTTAATTCTCTTTAAAGTCAGTCCCTGTCATATTCAGCACGAATGCTGCGTTTGGTGCACCAAATGAAACTTCTGGTATCCCAACACGGCCATGTGTGTGAAAACTACTTCTCTCGTACCTTGTTCTATTCAACGATAAATATTTGGGCGACCAACCTGATGAAGATAGATGGTATACGTAGCATGCATGAGGAAGGGGAGGAAATATATGGGAAGTCAAGCCTGACAAACTACAGGATTCATTTTGGAGACCCAGTCGTAGATGGGCCAAGATAAGTGAATGGCTTGTCACAATGGCATGGTGGGTCTTCAAGTTGTGGACAGGCGGGAGAGAGAAGCTGCAGACCAGCGGCTCACCCACACCACATCCTTCCATGCAGTCAGCCGGGTAGCTTAGCCCGTACACAAACTAGGTTACAAGCTGGAAAATCATAGACTCTGGGTTCGAATCCGGAATAGGACAGAGATTCTTCCCTTTGCCACTAAATTCAGACCTATTCTGGGATACCCAGTATCGTGGTAATGGGTACCAGGGAGTAAAGCGGTAGGTGCCTGTAGCTGATCACTCACCTTTCCGAATATTAAGAAAGAATTAAACTATAAATCCACTGCCACATGCGCCATTCCTGTCTTTGTGTTTAATTCTTTAAACGTACAAACGTTTTGCCTTTACCTTTAACTTTAACTTTCTACCGTCTAATAAATTCGCAGTAAAGGCGAGGGAGGAAAAACAGTCTTCCTTCTGAGTGCCTAACGTGTGCTGGAACTAGCTATCTTGGATAAGGAACGGAAGTCTACAACAAAACCGCGTTCCTCCTAAGAGACTTAAACGTTTCATTCCAACGACGTCGGCTTTACAAACGACAATAATATTAAAATATTCTTCAATCACTTGTCTCAAATGTGATAAAAGATGCAGAGTTCGTTCGTCACACAGGGGCCCTGTAAACATCTTGACCATGGGATGCGACTGACAACGTCTTGCAGATGCATTTACTTAGTATAATGCAACATCCTGTCTGTCAATGTCAGGGGCAGCACAGAAAGTGTGTGTCAATAACACAGCTTTCTAAAAGGAACATGATGAAAAAGGAAGATGACGATGATGTAAAATATTGGGCATGATACGTATCACACTCATTATAATAACAAATAAGAACAGGATTTCTTGAATGCATTTCAAATTTTGTTGAATAATTTTGAATATAATTGAGTGTGGACTGCACGTGAAGTTGTGTATTAGAAGAAATCTGGCTCATGAAATTTCCACGATTTGAGAGTTCTCGTGTCTAAACAACAGTAAATCTCTCTAAGGCCTTTCTTTTTAGCGTAATGTTTGTCTTGACCTTTCCAATTTACATCAGACGACGTTCAGAGTATAGTCTCATTCCTGTAGCCCACCAACTTTGTGTACTTAATCCCCGCTCAGAAGCAAAGCACAGTACTTGTCCTTCCAACTTCTCTGCAGTCTTCAACACCTTCTTCGTTCTCGGCGTCTATACTCTACCGTTGTGCAGGGCAGTCTGTTCCTATCAGCTGCACATGCTCTTTCCATTTTGACGACAATTCCCAATTTCGTGAAACTCCTGGCTATCGACAATTCACTTACGCATAAAGTATCGTCTCGTTATCCATACTAATGGTCTTAGAAATCCCAAATCTGCCGCCTCAACACGCCATTCCTCTGCTTTTCCCAGAGCCCAGCGACCCTATCAGAGTTCGGCCAATTTTGAATAAACCTTTAAAACTTTAATATTAAATTTCGTTTTTATTCAGACATGTTACTTGCATTTCTGATTTAAATGGAGTTCCAGTCATGCCAGTTAAGCGGGAATTTTTAGACAGGTTATGGAGACTGCATTTGGTGTGGAAGAAACAAGATGGAAAAGACTGAAGGAGCATGTCATTTCCTACTAATAATACGGATACTTACGAACAAAATTGTGCAATAGTGGAAATAGCATAAATTTAAATTTTTTGACGTATCTAGGTGACGATGGGGAAAGGTTAGTATTTTTTTTTAGTGTTGAATTATGAGAAAAGGAAGGTGTCAGTCATTATAGTACTATTACATTATACAAATAAGCTTAGGCATCCAGAACACATTTAACTCTTAATGTAAGAAAGAGGAGGAGGAGGGGGGGGGTCGCACATGGTTGAGGCGCTGAGCTACAAGATCAGAGGTTCTGGTTTCGATTCTCCTTAGGGTACTTGGAAATTGTCAAGTGACCTGTTCTTTCTGCCCTCAGTCAGTAGCCCTGGGGTCCACTCACCAAGGAATTTCCTTGTGGGTAAAATGTGGCCGGCGCGTAGAGCTGACAACTCTGTCGTCTTAGTTGTGCTGAATGTCAAAGTAAGGATGGAAGCCCAACTCATCATCCCTACTCTGAATCTTCATAACTTGCAAGGGGAAATACAAGTAATTACCTATATAAGTAAGGGGAAAAGACTGAATTTTCGTAGATTTATGAATCTCTTCGAAAAGTGTGAAATAATTTATTTAATTCCTGGAAGCAAGCAGATGATACAGTGAATGAATTGGACGAATGAGATTCTTATCGAGTAGATGACAGAAGAGAATTCACTACACGAAACAACAGTTTAAAGTTATGGAAAAGGCAAGAAATTAAGGAAGTGATCATGTCATATGTTGAAAACGATATTTGGTTTCTAAGCCTTGAAGGGAGTTGGCCAGGTGGCAGATTGAGATACACGAAGAATACAAATATTGTTTGTAGACAAGCATACAGAGGCTGTAAATGGCGAATAATTCAGTGTTAAGTAGACACAGCCTTCAGTAAAATCTGACTAGACAGATAAATATTTGATTTGATCTTCTGATTTATTAAGGGGTCCTTTCAAACTGCTTAGGTTATGTACCGGCGAAATGTGGGATCACTGTGCATGGCGCGCTGAAAACGGCGTGGAACCAACCGGCCGTGGTTAATTCCAAGGTAATGCCCTGGCAAGTTTGAGTGGGATTGTGAAAATGAAACTAACAACCGGTCAGTTAAATATCTCGGATTTGGACATAATAATGAATGCTGTGTGTCTACCTATCGAATTTGAAGGAGTAGGTCGTGCCATATTTCGAGACAGGTTCCAGATGTGGAGGAAGACCACAGAATTCTCAGTCAAAATATTGGGCAGCACGGTCGACAACCGATAACTAACAATACGCCTGTTTCTTTGTCCTCGAATGTTGAGATCTCTTGCGGCAAGACGCTACGTCATTGGCCAAGTGGTTCGTGACCCTTCTAATAAACGTGTCGCCATCATCTTCAAGTGCAGAGCAGTCCATGAAGGTGATAATTTCCTTCGAATCGTCGGCCAGCACTTTCCAGCGACGCGGTGTCACATCCAAGAAGAACGGAATCCCAAACTATAACGCTGTAAAATCCTGAAAATTCTCATAAATGTTATTACAAATAACACCTTCCGTAATTTATCTCGTGGGTTTACGCAAAACGTTGGGTAGATCAGAAGGGAATTCTTTTTGGTGAGATTTTCTAAAACCTCCGTTCAGGTAACAACAGATTATGTCTCGACAAAAAATCAGAAAAAGAATCGGCTATTATCCACAACCAGAAGAACTACTGTTTAAGACGCATAGGAGAGTTGAGGCATATCGACACACATTTTCCACGTGGACTGCGGTTTTAACATCAAAAATTACGGAAAGGAACTGGGAAAAACACACTAAACAAGACAGAAATGAGAGGAATGACCTTATTTGAACCAGCGTGTCCGTTTACACCGTGAAGAATAAGAAGAGTTTTTATTTCGATTTTATTTTTATTCGCATTATAATATGAATTTTTAGCCTATAAATATGAAGTATATTCATTATTTTAACAAATGACCACATTTAGTGAGATGTCACCAACAGGATAACTGCATGCTCAAATGTACCTATGTTTTTAGATTGTTATACCAACAAATGCACTAATTATTAAACTTGAATAAGTTCTAAAATTAACATTGAAATTCACTTTGATTATGCTCCCACATGTTTCGATCTACGACCATAATCAGGGAGCCTTCATTGCAGCCTAGCTAATGTTATATTTAAGATTCAGTACGTCGTTATGTGTTATGCGGTGATGTGGCAGCAATTAGATTAGATACTTAAAATTCCTGTCATATACATCCATTACACTTTAAACACCACTAGTTCCAATTATATGTAATAAAATGCGGTTTCTACCTCACAGAAAACACCCAGGTTCTCTCGTACAAAGATCGATTGATTAATGAATTTAAGGTAATAATCGCTATTCGTTTTGAGAATTGCATTAACCCGCACATACATCGTATGGATGTATTAACCACTGTGCTTTAAGAGGTTACTTGCAAAGCAGAAGTTCTTGAAGATAAGCTACGTAACTGCAGACATTGTGAAACTGAAATTAAGAGAATGGGAGAACCTCATAAACAGAGTAAGTAACTCCGTAAATTTGATATTATTCATACTGTGCATTTTCTTATATTATACTGCACACATACGCAACAGCAGCATACTGGGGTGACATATGACTATCACTGTCCCTTAATAAGAACATTTTACTAATATATTTAAACAAGCCAATTTGCGCATCGCATTCCGCTCATGAAACACATTATAACCTATTAGCCAGTGGCATTTATAGTTTTAAATGTAACACGTGACAGAATTTATATTGGTCAGACTGGAAGAAATCTTAAAGTAAGATTTTCAGAACACGAGAGATATATAAAAACAAATAATCCAAAATCTGGATACGCACTACACATTTAAAACAACAGACGAATATGGGATTACGCAAACTATAATGCAGCAATCAAAACATAACAAAACGTGCGTATGAATTGCTTCCAAAAACAATGAACAATCCAACTTCAGGGATCCTTAATAAATCAAAAGAGCACTGGCGAAATGAATCCTTTGATTGCTCCTGTACACAACACAGACGTCAACACGCAGGCGCACAACTGATACACTCCACCTCAGCAATGCCACGAAACACTCGCTCATTACGCTATATAGCCTTACGCGGGATATATCGCACGCTTCCACCGGTACGGACTCCGATCTATACTGTTTAATATAACACCTCAGTTCATACATACACACTGAGTGAACATTTGTCGTATAATACCGTCTTACGACTACCAGGTAACATGGTATTTCATTTATAAGGTATATATTTGTATTCAGTAACAGTAAAGCAGTGAGTTAAAATTATAGAATACTTGTTGCTCGATAGAGAAATGTCGACACGACATGAAGTCGGGGTCATCAATGTCAAGTATCATTGTCATAAAGCAACCAGGACACTAAATGTCACCCAAACTCCAGCTTGGCTGACACAATTGTCGTACCCGGTGGACTAAAAATTGTACTGTGATTTCTGTATAGCACGTGATTGTTTCATGATTTTAATGCTTAGAAGCTTCCAGTTCAACGCACTATCACGTAGAAACCAACGCCCTAATTTGCCTTATAAAAGAGCTTGCCGAGGCATATTCGGGGGATTTAGTCTACATCAGTTGCTACCAGAAACTATGTCGCTTGCTACTAGAATCGACATTTCTCTAACAACAATTTGTACATTACAAGCGTCTATTCGGAACAACTGTAAACAACACATCTTCAGCCAATAAATCAAGAATATATTTACACATCATCGCGAGTTACTGGGGGCTTGAATTTCAATTCGTAAGTGTTCTAACGCACTCAAGGACTTCCCTCTCGGTTTACATTCTACGTCCCCATCCCACCATCTCCTTGGGATACAAAACATTGACAATTTTACAGGACGAGATCCCTTTAGATTATATATCGATACGGAGGTTGTGCGCACAGCCCAAACAGTATGAACGACTGCGGAAGTGTAACAGTGGAGGCTCATCGCTGTGTGGTGTTCTTGTTCCAGAAACGTGGACATATAATTGTTGATGTGCAAACTGGAGTTTTGATATTTTAAGACTTTTAACTTTTATGATAGAATTGCGGACGAATAGCGCCTGAAACACATGCTGGACCTACAAAACTTTCTTGTTGATACACTCCCTGATGATGGCACCGTGCAGCCGAAACATGTAGGAGCTGGCACCTGTTATGAAGTGTGTCTTGTATTTTATTGTATTGAATTAATATATTTTGTTGGTTTTAAAATACAGAATAACTAAATACATGTTGATAATATCCTCAATTTACTGTACGTAACGTAAAGTCACATTTCACCAGTAAGAATTTATCTTGGTAAAAATAAAAACATGAGATGGGTGTCAATGTGATTAAATGTTATTATGCGCAAGTTAACTGCTGATAAGACATGAATTATTTGTGCCATACTGCTCTGCTCCCCATGTAACGGAAAATCGTGAGGATAAAATTAATGTATATGTTTGAACAAGCAAACAAAGCTGCTACGTCCACATATAAACTAGACGCCGCCTTCGCTGCCTTTACAAGCCACATCTGTAACCTTCTTCTTCTTCTTCTTCTTCTTCTTCTTCCACACACTGTAAGAGCTTTGTTTTGTGGCTGGACTTGGTCTGTAGCAGTAATTTGTATGCGTCACAAATCACAGCTAGTTAGCAGAGAGACCCTGACGAATGAACGCCTCACACACACACGCACATTGAGGTGGCCTCTTTAACTACAATAAACTAGCAGTACTGACGAGAAATTCAGATGCGTATAAAAGAATCTGGCCCAAGTATGTGAACATTTATCCTATAAACTATGTACGTTCCAAGTTGAAAAGAATTTGGTCTATCTCTGACATTCTGGTACTGATTAATCAGGCGTCATAAAATTGAAGAACTAAATACGGATCAGAACTCGTTTCACATATTTGGGCGGAAGTAATTTCAAGACAGCACACATGACGAGTCCTGCCCAGCTCTGTCACCCATCATTATCGTTTAGTTCCATATACTTCGCATGATCCGAGGGCGAATACCTTGACCTGCTACTCTGGCTGAGGTTCTGTGTGATTTTCTTCATTTTCTGCGTCTCATAGAGGTAAAGTTGTCCCTGCGAACATACTGCAGGCATACGAGGCAGTGGTGGTATAGCTCCAAACATTCTAAACCTCGGCACTGGATGGAGGTCAGTGATCAGCTTCACGAACCGGCCGCTTTGCTACCTGCATCCATCGAACATGAATCTGGGTTGACCCAGAGCTGGTCTGGACGCTTAGGTGTAAAGAAAAATTTCGCCTGTTCGACAAAAAGGATCATGATTCCAAGGCCGTCCAGGACGTAGTCTAGTCACTGTACCAACTGAACTATCCTGGTTCCTTACGCGAACCAATTATGCTGTTAAGCACTTTGTACAACAGTGTTACAACATAAAGCCAAACGATAAAGTCTTAATAAATGTGCAAAATTTCAAACAGGGCATATATGGAAGTACACGTACCAACATAGCAGAATTAAAATCTGGAAAATAAGCGAGCGAAGATTAAAGTCGGGGAACTTTACCTGCCATAAAGTTAAGAAACTGTCATCATTCTGTCTCCAAACCGAGAACCTGAAAACTTAAATACACTAAACTGCAATTTTACAGAAGCCCGTTATTGTACCCCCAGTGAAGAATATGCATACTGCAGTTGGGATGTTCGATATCAACTCGAAGTGTTTCATACGATCAACAGGAACCTACGACAAAGGAAATTAAACAGTACGACCTTACGGTTCTCCCCAGTGTCACAGTGTTCATACCAAATGCCGTCAAAATGGTTCAGCCGACTCGATGAAACTGGGGACACACACAGACACGCTCGAATATAACACAGCGATCTCTGCGACTTGGTTTTTAGAGAAATATATATAGGGGGAGTTTTGAAGTATGGTAATGGAGAAGGACGGAGAAGATCGGTTGGGCCGATCGTGTGGAAAATGGAAAAGTATTACAAAACGTAAATGAACAAAGGAATATCCTACATGCAAGAAAAAGAAGGAAGGCTAAGAATTTGTAACATCTTGCGTAAGAACTGCCTTCTAAAAAACGTTATTGAAGTAAAGAGAGAAGGGACGTGAAGGAGAGGGAGAAGATGTAAGCAGCTATGACATTAATGAAACGACAAGATACTGCAATTTGGAACAGGAATCACTGGATCGCAGCCTCTGGAGAACTCGCTTTAAATGAACACACGGACCTGTCGCAAGACAAAGCAATGAATGAATGAATAAAATAGTCGACACAGACGCCGTGTATGTGGGTGAAAGGGGAAAACAGAAACATACGGGCTAGGGAAATACAGTCTTGTATACGCATACACTATATCTAACGATCGTCACCGAATGGAGGCTGCGTTTTGCCTGCCCTGATGACAGGGCGGGTAGCACTGATACAACAGCAACTGGCAGTCTCCAGTACCGGGGAGGCTGCAGTGGACAAGTTCAGGCTAAAGACTGTCCTATTACAAGTGCATAGGCAGAAAAATGACAAACCGACTTTTGGACTGTCTTTGGACGGACTCGTAACTTATCTGGGGTATAGCTGTAGCTCCAGGTAGGCCCTATATACATATATATATATATATATATAGAGCCTACCTGGAGCAATATATATATATATATATATATATATATATATATATATTACAAAAAAACACACAGAAAAAGAAACAAAAAATATATAAAAAAAATGCAGAAAACAAATACACACACAC
>Ga0123352_10007052_pt1 | contig 17290 bp, 7 predicted proteins | sample TergutLab28metaG_FD_89700 | JGI IMG/M metagenome (GOLD analysis project Ga0123352, IMG submission 89700) | Labiotermes labralis P1 segment gut microbial communities from Petit-Saut dam, French Guiana - Lab288 P1 | ecosystem: Host-associated > Arthropoda: Insects > Digestive system > Gut ... | reverse complement strand
TTTTTTTTTTTTTTGTTAATTTTTTGAAAAAATTTTTTTTTGTGATTTAAAAAAAAAATTTTTTTTTTTTTTTTTTTTGAAAGAAAATAGAGAAATTTTTTTTTTTTTCAAAATTTTTGGGGCTTCTTTTTTTTTGGGGGGGGGGGGGTTCCAATTTGAATGTTCAGTATCGCAATGTCGCATGAATGTATATTTTTGCGGCACCTTTCAACTCTGTTTACACGTCACGCATATGACGGTACCTTTATTCTCAAAGAAAAAATACTGCTGTGTCAATTTTTTTTCGAAAAGTACACCGTCTTCGTCTTTTATCTTCAGGTACGTCTTTTATTTTGTCATTAATGGATTTTGTGTACGAAGTGAATGCTTTCACATACAGCACTCACCGTTAATAAATACTACGTCGTGTTCATCACTTTACAGCGCCGCAGACGATTCTCTTGAACATGTCTTGTGAACGAAACTGACGGTACGCAGGCACCACGTAACGAATACAGTAACAGATACGGAACTAACCGAAGAGCAGTCTGCAGTCACAAGCTACAGTACAACTTACACACACACACACACACGTCGGGATTCTCCCCTACTTAAAATCGCGCACCTTCATGGGAAAATAACTACAGTAATCTTAACCAGACTTTCATTTTTCGAATACCGACAAGAATAAGAATACTTCATCATCCGATAGTCCAACAGACCAATGAATTTGTTTAACCTTTTGGCGCCGGAATTATTTGTTTAATTTTAGCATACCCTGTATATAAAATGTGAATAATACAGGAACTAAATACGTTAGAATTATGGAACAAACTGCATTTTGAAGAGAAAAAAACCGAGAGTATATACCATGTTTAAAATATTCAGTACATATATTTGTTGAGTAAATATATAAAATGCAACTTTAGAGGTTAGCGGTGCGGTACGACCACTATAGTTGACATTAGACGTCAAAAGTTTAATATATAATTTTATAATACATGTGTACCAGATACCTAATAAGCTCGACTTATGATAAACAGTTTCATAATTTGGCATACCTGCGTACACACAAACAGACATATAGACTCAAATTCAAATTATGTGCGTGTGTACATTACCTTGAACTTGAATGTTTATGTGACCATGAATTCTGGTTAACGCCTACTTCTAGCGTATTAACGTGAACATATGATTTGACATACCGTCAGCAACGAATCATAGTACCTTCCTAATTAATCTTAAATACTCATACATTGTTGTTAGCTATATTACATCCTGACCAATGGTATATTAACCTTTACATAAACTTTTATATTCTTAATTAGTTTCACGTACACCCTGTAAGCAATATTTGGATCCCACAGTACACAGTACGCACCGATTGTACATCTTACTTAAGAACGTTGGCCTGAAGATGGTCTAAAGAAAGACTGAAACATGTTGCCATAACAAAATATCAATAATTATATAATATTGTTGTGTTTTTGACGTAAGAAACTACTATATGTTTTATTGTTGAGTCTGCCATGAAGGCATATAGGTGGAGTGCAGGTATAGCTCCACTCATTCTTAACCTCGGAGCTAGGTGGAGGTATGTGGTCGTCTTCACGCCCTGACCACTTTTTCCTCGGGAATGAACGCCGGTACCGTTATAATAGGAAGCTGGGTGGCAGCAGAGCCGGTATGGGCGTTTTGGAGGAGAGAAACACTTCTTGCGTCTGCCGGGATTCGAAACGCGGGCTGTCCAACCAGCGCCCAGTCTCTGTCTCAACAACACTACCACGGCTTACTGTGTAAATGAGTAAGCTTAAGTACTGATACATGATACACCGTTCCCGAGGCCCACTCAGCCTCCTGTACAATGGACACCGAGTCTCTTTCATGAGGCTAAAGCGGCCGGGGCTTGGCGCTGAGCAACCATCTCTTTCTGGCTCTATGGTTGAGTTTAGGTAGAGCTATACCTATATAGCGACTGACTACGGGTTGCATGGTCCGGGATCGAATCCCGGTGGAGACGAGATTTTCCGCCTATCCAGACCGGCCCTGGGGCCCACCCAGCCTCCTGTAAAATGAGTACCGAGTCTTTCCCGGGGGTAAAGTGCGACCGGGGCTTGCTGCTGACCACTCACCCCCTTCTAGTGCCGCGGATATGGAATAGTAGAGCTATACCTCTCTACCCACCCTCTGGGCCACAACGGACCTGTAACGGGATCACTTTACCTTTTACTTTTAGAGCTATACCTGTACTTCCCGAATGTGCGTGCTGAGTATGACACTCATCAGCCTTCATGTAGAGACATTATACCACTATTGCACCCAATATATGCATTTGCTGTAACCATGCTTGGTATGTGTGAGTGACTGTTGGTGTTGTTGCAGTTGGACGACACGGCCCTGCAGCTGTACAAGGATGGTGACTACGGTTCCTATCTCGACCTCGAGGCGTCCATCAACGAACAACAGGAAGAATTCGACGGCTTTCAAACAAAGTAAGTCATTAATTAATTAGACTACAACGATTTGCAACCTGTGACACCTCAGAATCATAATCGTCCTTGGCGTTCCAACGATTTATCCCATTTCTGTCTTGCTAAGTGGCACACTAAGCCGCGTTTCCTGGACTGCTGTTTTTGACAGATGCGCCAGTAATTGTGCGTTACACAAAGAGTCAAGTGAGTTAGTGATATCCACACATACGTCACGTTTCAAGTACCGCTTCTACAAAAGGTCTGTGGGAAACCGACAAGTCAAGAGTTTGTGCATGTGCACCGTTCACACAAACTGGCAAGTATCCATAAGTGACAAATGTTTGTCAAATATACCAATTGTGGGAACGCGTCTGGCTTTATTTTGTCGCTTTCCTGAGCACGGTAGGTGTCACGGGATGACCCGCTGGATAGAGGTTTTCTGCGCAATAAGGCCGCAGTGCTCTGGGAAAAGATAAAAGAAACACCGTGGGTCTCCAGTTACTCCATGTGTCACAAATTGTAAGAGTTATGGAATAGTGTATTGAAGATACAATGCTCAGTGTGCATAGAGGTGCTTTTTTTCTCTACAGCTTTTGTTCTACACGTGTTGGACTTCGTTAGTACTTTGTGAGTTACGCCCTAAGTGCACGCAGAAATGCAGGCATGTCTTCGTGAGAATTTGCGTTATTTTTATATTATTTTAACCAAAACTGCAATGTGGCCAAAAATGTGAAAAAAATTTCCCCATCACAAATTCAGTTAAAATCATTTCAGCAGTTCTCCAGTTGCATGAACGCAGGCAGACGGACACACATAAGGACGGACTTCTTCTTCTTCTTCTTCTTCTTCTTCTTCTTCTTCTTCTTCTTCCTCTGCTTCTTCTTATTCTTCTTCTATGTTTATTCGGCCCATTTTCATGGCATGGCCTCCCCGTTGCCGGGGGAGACAGTTGAGATTTTACGAGGTGAGGATGTCATCTCCGCGCCCAACCCCATTTTGAAGGGCCAGTGTATATTAGCCCGGCAACTCGTTAAAAACCTGTGTGGCATGGTTGACCCTACCAGCAGCAGCTAGGCTTGGCGCTGGCATGGATTTCAAGGCACGGATCAACATGGTGGTTGTTAGTGTTCACTTTTTTCCCCGTTACAACCGCACAAAAATGTTAGTCGCAAGTCAGCATCTGCTTGGAGGGACTGATGAAGACTGTCATAAAACACATGTTACTCCGTATCGGAGTCGAGATTATAAGTCGAGACTTTTCGGACATAACGCGGGGGTTCCAGTACCTCACCGTAAGCGTGGGAAGATGCACTTTTGAGTCGATGACTGTAACACCCTCCCGCAGGGTAAAGAACACCAAGCCGAGGTTCACGCCATTCACCACAATAATATTCAGTGTGCATCTCGGGCTCTTCCGTGTTCGTACACGTCAGCCAAGTTGGTACAGTCCATGGAACCGGCCACTATGAATATTACAGTCGTCAGAGATCTGACGCCGTGTGGTGTGGTACATCGAAATCAGCATTTCTAAGGAACCTTCGGCTTCCGTCTTCGTGGTAAAAAAGAAAAAGTACTTGTTTTGTCGTGTACAGCGTGAAGTGGCGTGTGCTGCTTGACGTGGTAGTTGCCTTCTTGCGTCACCACCACCACCGCCGCCGCCACCACCACCACCATCGCGTTCATTCAAGCCACCAAAGAGAAAAACCTTTTAGACTCCATCCTATTTCAAATATACTGTACAGTCCGTCTTGGAGGTTGTTCCCCGTTTCTCTGTTTTCAAGTTTTGTTAACGTTGTTATTTAATAACGAAAGAGGCTCATTTTGTGTTTCGTATATGCGTCTTCCCTTAGTATTTATGAACGGGTTAGGCCTAACTGAAGGAAGTATAAGCATTAAACTATTGCTTTTTGATTTCATATCGTAATTAACAGCTGCCATTCGAATTACATTAGACAGTACTGAAACTGTATGTGGTTTTAAACCTTTAAAAAATATGATATATTGCTAGTTCTTTGAACTGTAAAGTAATAAAATGAGCGACTGCGTTCTGTCTGTCTGTCTTATGTTTATCGGTTTGATAGTTGAAGAATCAGTGGCGTTTGGTATGAGTTGTTCTTTGTGGAGGATCAAAATGTTTCTAGAAATTATGTGCAATATAAAGCAATTTTGCTATTTTAAAATTACAATCATTGTGACGGTGCAAAACATTGAGGTTGTAGATTTTTTTTCCTGACAATAAATACAGACTTTGACGTTGAAGCTTATATGGGAAACTTTGTAGCGTTGGTAGTTATGTACATAAATGAAAGACTGAATTGTATTATTGCTTCACAGATTGTGACAGCTCACCATATGGGTCGAAGCGTCTGAACAAAAGTAGTGTCCGAAGCTATTGCCAAAACCTGTTGTTCATTCTCAAAACCACCTAGGATTGAAGGCCAGCGGGGAAGACAGTCTGTCGGTTGCTTGCGATACAATTCTACATCTTGACGTGCACAAAACTAGTACCCTTATTCACTTCAGGTGGTTTTGTGCTTGCGAAGGCCGTGCGGCACGCTCTGTCGCGGAAGTGGCTTTGTATTTGCGTAAGCCGGGAGTCAATGAATTAGTTCTCTATCAAATGAAAGGCGAGGTCAACGCAGTAGCAATGTTTCCTGTTCACACCTTCTAAATTTAAAATTGAAACAGTTGTGAACCCACAGTAAAGCTCCTTGATTAGTTATGGACGTGCAATTGGTTTTGAGAAGCCTTGAAGTTGCCATTTCTGAAATAAAGACATATTTAAATAATCAGCAAACCATGCATGAAGCCGAAAGACACTCTCAGCCTTTTGTGGTACCCTACTCATCCTTATCGCGTTTAAAACACCCTGAGTCTGAAACCTAACCTGATCAGATGACCCAGCTGTCATAATCGCACCCTTTTCTGCAAATTCAATTTGATATCGCACCCCCTTGTACGTACGTCCGGGTTTCGTAAGTGGCCTCTTTTCCTCTTATTTTCCGCCTAACATGTTTTGTGCCGCCCATATAGCCATACAGTGACATCACACATTAATTTTGGTAGGCTTGCTATCGATTCTCATTAATCTTCCGCATTTCCGTGAAGACTTCTCGGTTTTTGACCTCCATTTCGTAAATCAACTCAGGACATACTTCCAGCTGCTCGGAATGGACCGAAACAGAAACAAAATGCATTCCGGTACTTTAAAAGAACTACAACTGAAACAGTTCTTGTTGTGTTTCCAAGTGCTGGTCTGGAATCCTTGATGCGGACAACCGAAATAACCTGTACATTTTGAAATGTGCTTACTAACGGGCTGAAAAATATAATGTTCAAGTATTATGTTTACATTTATACAGCTGACGTTTACCTAGAGTGGGTCAGTCCGCATTAAATCACTGCATTTGTGGGGTACAGTCGCCGTGCAGTCTAAGGCGTGAGTCTACGGCTGATCGCTTGCAGGGATTGGGGGTTCGAATCCCGCCGGCGGCATGGATGTCTATCTCGTGTGAGTGTAGTGTGTTCTAAAGTAGAGGTCCCTGCGTCGAGCTGATCGTTATTCCAGAGGAATCCTACCGAGTCTGGTGTGTCTAATTACGATCGTGAAACCTCGATAATGGAGAGGCTCTGTCCCACTAGGAGTTCTTGTGTCATGGAAAAAAGTAAAACCTAGAAGGACGCTATTTGAAGACGAGAGTTTTTTCTTTTTTTAAGATTCTCATTATGTAAGTAATTCTCCACTTCCTGTCTGGTACAGCCATACCAAGTCAAAATTGTTTCCTCAGTATTTTGCTTTCAAATTTTTGTATTTTTTTATACCACAGGATTAGACAGGATAAAACACCATATTTAGCCCGGCTTTCCGCGGTTTTATGAGCCCTATGAATTATAAAACCGCGGAGGGCCGGACTAAATCCCGGGCCAGTGCATGTGGGATTTATAGTGGAGAAAGCTCATCTCCTAGTACTTCAATAGATTTCGTCTAGCAGTATAATTTCCCGAATTCTCCTTAATCATTCATTCGTCTATCAGTCACGCTATATAATCTTTGCAGTTTTTGAGAATTTTTACGTAACTACACCTAAAAGAAAATCTTGGTAAAGCAGCAGGAAGATGTAGCCTATGTTTCTGTAAATCATCATATTTGGCGACATGAAAAGTGCATTGTTTTGAGCGTGAATAATGCGGAGAATTTACTGAATTAGGAGTTCTATCGTTGTTCCTGGCATTACAAATGGTTTCCATTTATTGTATTTTTTATACTTAATTTGTTGTGATGTTCGCTTTATTCATTTATTTATTTATTTATGCTGTAGGTTTGTACTTATTTACACCTGTGAAAGATCTATCACAGTAGAAATATAGCGGTAAATGATTTTTTATTGTCGTATTTCGTTGTAAATGTGGGCTGCACTAGATCGGAAAAGGTTGGTAAAGTTGTGGAGTAGAATGAGTTCTGGACAACCAAGTTTCATTTCCCGGCAGATTGTGGGAGGTTTCTCTTTGTTACTACGTTCGGTACAGTTCCTGATACCGCCAAAATTTCTGCCGGAGCGTCAATCAGTCGGAGTACTAGCTTGACCCCTCATTTCCTTCGTGTGCCGCAGCTGAAAATGCGTCTACACTCATACACATTCATGACGAGGTGCAGAGACAACAAATTATTGCTTCGGTTTATTTCTTTATTGCCCCATCTTCTGTCGCTGTCTTTTTTTTTTTAACTTTGTTTCACCCACCTCATCATACCAGCCATACAGTCAGCGTGGGGCCATGCGGTGATGTCATGCTTCGTGCAGATGAAGAAGACACGGCAAGCGGCAAGCGGCCAGCTGCCAGCAGATAGCGCACCCCTTCCGGGGCATATTGCCATGTACCAAACTTGGGTACAGGAGATGAGCTTAGTAACAGATTTGATGACATCTTCCCTTCAGCCTGACACACACGATTGCGACATTTTGTATGCGATTTGCTGCTTGCACGGCGGTCATGTAGGACGCTTTGGCATGTCTGATAGACGAAGATGGAGGCAGTATGTTTCCTCATACCGTTGACAGCCATCTACCAGACTACACGGCGTCACATTCAAAAAGACCACAATGGCATTTATGTCACTGAAATCATTAATGTCTGTGAACCCGCCCGCCTGCTCACATCCTCGCACCCCCCGAAACGCATGTTGGGGCTTGTACGTGTCCGGGCCAAACCTCGCTGTCATCCCACCGACATGTACCGTTACTGAGCGAACTCTGAGTTTTCCGCAGCTATTTTTTGACGAATACGAGGACATGTCCGACAGAAATCAAGAAGGATTGAGGGGGTAGAAGAAGACGCAAGGAAACTGGGTTGTACAAATTGACGGGCGGATGCCCAGAATAGAGGTCACTGCCGACATTTGCTCGAGGAGACCAAGGCCCACCTAGGGCTGTAGAGCCGATAATGATGATGATGATGATGATTTGTTGACGAATCGGGCCCTCTGGGATGTGGCGCTGTGTAGGTGGGTTGATGTTTCCCGATGTTTCGACGGAATGAAGGTGTTCTTGAAACCCTCAGTCCTTGAAGAAGGCACTTCTTTCTTTGGAAACGCCGGACGACACAGGGTTACACCCCAGAAGACCTTAATTTTCAACGCCATGGTGTTATTTGTAGAAATATTGCCAGACCTTTATGGTAGCGTCATTTAATAAGCCAGAACATAACGATGTGTTCTTAACGTTTCGTATTGTCCAGCTGGATTTTAAGTGTCTGTCTTTGCTCAAGTTAAAATATTGCTGTGTTTCGATAGCATTGCATTACATGTATTTAACCCTTCATTAAAGTCCAGTGGCAACTATACGTCTCCGCCGCCTTAACATTCACAAACTACATTTTGTCGCCCGCTGTATTTATATTTATGATTATCACAATAAACAGCGCCTGTTTTTGCTATAATGGAAAATTCGAAGCTCCTGTTTTCTTAAACAGTCTTAACGGGTTGATCCTTGCAATGGAGCCGAAGTTGTCTCTGAGGTAGGAAGTGTTTTTTTGGTACGTATTCGTATAAATTAGCTGAACACATTCTTCAGTGGGCTATGGCTTACTATTCATGGGCTTAATGTAATTTTGGGTGCATTCTATTGGTTGGTTGGTTGGTTGGTTGGCTGGCTTGGTTGGTTGGTTGGCTGGTTTGGTTGGTTGGTTGGTTGGTTGGTTAGTGGTACATGACTGGCCAAGTTATGAGTGACGGGGATTTGATTCTTGGCCGGGACACGAATGCTCGCTTCGCCACTACTACTACAGTAAGTACGATGTTCACCGAACGGTGTGTCCAGAGTGTGCCAGTGTTCATACTGCGTGATGAAGCCAGCTATACCATCTGTCACAAAAGGACAAGAGAGTCTGGAGTTTCATCCACTCTCGCTTAAGCGCAGGGGAAACTGTTTATTGTACCTTACCTGTCTTACTTACGTGTGCTAACCAGTTGGTTAGATGAGGTAGGTAGAAACATACTTATAAGCAACATTTCTAAACCTTACCAACTTTTAATTGATAGGAAACCCTGAAACAGTTCGGCACTACGTGTGAATTTATGACCTCTGGCCAAGATGTTGTCACACGAACACATACTGCAATAAGTTGCACTTGTAATTAAGCAGAGGGGACCGGTATGAGCCACACCTGGTTCGTTCACGATGCAGTCAAGGTGTCTAGAATAGTTTTACTTGCGTGAGAGAATGTCATCCCACTAGAGGCACTTCCAAATTACATCAACGGTGGTGAATCCGAGATGTGGAACTGGTTAAACAGGATGAATTAATTATTTTCACTGCCATGCCATTGAACGGATGGAGAGTTTGTAGCTTAACCGGCTGTCAGCATTATCTCGACAAAGGCTGCTCTGCTGTGAGGGACTCCTTCGGCCCCACAGCGCCCAGATCGCAGGAAAACTGGGCACTATATACGACATTCAAACTTTTTTTTTGAGGCGCGTCATCCCCGTTGTGTTATCAAAATAACAGGATCAATGTTCTATGTGTATATATCGTCCAAACACAACTGTATTTATTAGTAGTATATTGGCTGTCTACTACATTAGGCACAACTACATGTTTCGGCCACTAATTTTGGCCAACTGCAGGAAACCCATTCTAGACATAGCAAAATCTAAGGCATGGATAACAATGATACTGTGCCAGACCATGCACCCACCACTAACACAAACGAGATCTCGGTCCCACAAAAAATCCCTTTCCCCACACCCCCCAAAAAACACCCCACATATGTTGTATAGCTACTCGATAAGTCCATGTACAACGTGAAGATGGCCAACTTTAGTGGCCGAAGCGTGTAGTTGTGCCTGATGTAGTAGATAGCCAATATACTACTAATAAATATAGTTGTGTTTTGACGATATATACACATATTACGTTGATTCTGACATTCCAACAATGCTGACCGCTGTAAATCCAGTATGTTTCATTTAAGCTCGCGTTTTCGACTTGCACTGTAGGAACCTTTGTGTGTTAGGCCATCTTACTTGCAACATTATTTGGTGCTGCACTCAGATCTGGGACCTGCCTGTCGTTTACAATCGCCAGCGTCGAATGGGGAAGGGGAGGATCTTTGTGCTCCAGCTAAATGGAAACGTCGCGTCGGTTCTCGTGCAGTTAAGCTGTCTGTCAGTCGCTTCCTGCGTGTCTAGTACAACAGAACGTTTCCTGCTGGGAGACTGCCCCATTACGACAGGAAACCGCAGCTCCCTTTCCTTCATTGCGCTGTCGGCATCTTTACATCAACCGGGATGTCAGACTGTGCAGTCCCTATGACGAAACTTCATGGCGTTTTCTAAAATTAGGCAATCTTGGGGCAGGTTTTTTAAAACTGTTCAGTCAGTTACACAAATCAAATCATCCCAAGACAGAAAGAAGAGCTTTTTAAATATAAAGATTTTCAGGACGATGTCGTGCATTCTTATGAAAGTTTACTGGCGTCGCCGCGAAATCTGTAGTGTCCATTTTCAGCGTTCACTGCTCCGCCAGTTGATGTGGCGTCACATCAAAATAGTAATAGTTTCTGCCTATCGCCGTGAGTGCATCAGATCTCAGTGAACTCTGTTTTATGCTATAACTACGTGCTTCTTGTACCATTTAACGACGCCTTTTGAACAGTGCGTGTAATGACGAATCGCGTGGAAGTGAAGTAGTAAATTTGCTGAAGAATGTGGAAAGAATTTATTTTTGGTTTTTTAAGACTAAGAAAAACGGCGAAAAAAGTAAGCTATGTTAACCGGCCTCCAAGCTGTAAGGAAATGCACAAGACAGGCATTGTACTGTACATATATCGTAACATTGGGGCGCGTTCGTCCAACCATTGTTGCAGAGGAAAAACAATTAGTATTACATATTCCGAGTGTGTGTTTTTTGTAGCCCTAGGTGCCTAGCGTGAAGTGCGTATGCGCCATTCTGTCGTCTGTGGCCTCTCCACCTCTACCAACTTTTTCCACATATCTCTTAAACGGCACAATTAAAAAAAATTTATTAAACATAAAATGTGTGTTTTGATTTTCTGTACAACTTTTGTCTGAAATGCTTCTCACTCTAATAAGAACTGAGCGAGATATGATAAAAATGAATACTGGTCGACATGTTAAGTGACCGTTATGCTTGTCAGATTTTAATGAAACTTGAATTTTTTGACAGATTTTCGAAAGATACCCAAATATCAGATTTCATGAAAATCCGTCCAGTGGGAGCCGAGTTGTTTCTTCGGACAGACGTGACGAAGGTAACAGTCGCTTCTCGCAATTTTGCGAAAGCGCCTAAAAAGTGAGAGAACCTTCTAGTTGATAACTGTAAAAGATAAAGTTCCTGTTCACGTCATTAAGGCGTGTGGGCGAGTGGAGATGGCACTAGATGGAGGTAAGTGACAATGTTCACGCCCCGGCCGCTTTACCCCATGCGAAAGAGCCCGCTGTCTCCATAAAGTAGAAGACTGGACATTTTTGAGAGAAGAAATATCTCCATTCCCTGCCACAATTTCTCGGTCGTCCAGCCCACGACATGTAGGCCTATAATCGTTATAACGACTGTGCTATTTCGGATCCGTAGATGGGTTTTGGCAAAGGATGCTGACCCTCGCTAGAAGTACGGTACTTTTTCTACCGTGTTATAGAACCTGATAGGCCCATACAATTGGCAAAGATAAGCTCTGTGTGCTTAATGGTGCGCCACACCATGAAGACGTACGGCAGAATGGAGACAGAGCTACGTATTCGTAACCGCGGTTATAGGTGGAAGTTCATGCTGCTGTAGATACACTCACGGTACAAAATGCCCCTGCATCTACACGTTCGGATGTTGAGTGGACGCCAGAATCGGTGTGGACGTGATGTCAAATAGAACAAATATTTTCCCAGCCAGAAATCGAGCGCCATCTTCCAGCTGGTACCTTGCAGGCTGCATGACACAGCACAATAATGCAAATGTAATTTAATAATTGTCCAACAAGGTGCGGCTTATTCAGTTTATTACATTTCTGTAGGCAGCTTTACATGTTTCAGGTGTTGACACCCATCATCAGGAGCTCGTACAGCTGTAATTACAGCTTCTGGTATTGATTAACTGCAATGAGTAAAATACGCTGCTATTTATACTAATATATGATTTCAAATTCTAGGTTGGTCATATTGAATGTTACAAGCCTTGACGAATATGAATCTTGTTGGACATTTATTAAATTCGATTCACGATGCACGGACCCATGTATATAAAATGTAAATATAGTTATTACATCAAACAAAATACACCCCGTCTTTATTACCAAGATCAGTCCGTTAAATGGGGTTTGGAAAAGGAATGCTTATTTTTTCATTGAGAGAACACAACGAAAGCTGTCAGTACGCACTTTCGGGCGAAATTCCGAATTCTCAACGTTGTTGTTGCATAAACATACGCTTTAAATATTTAATCTTCCTGCACTGCTAGAAGAAAAGCATTCCTGCATGAGTATGTAAATGAGATGAAGTGTCTGTAGCGGCATTCGCCCAGACGCGGCTGTGGATCCTGTCCCAGTGGTCCCTCGTCCATCGCTCTTCCTGCACACCGAAACATTACCTTTGTACCTGGACTGCATCCGGTCCTCCTGTCCTTCCTACACCACCTGCCAATGAAGTTCTTATTTCAGTGGTGAACTGTTCATTTACATATATTTATTTTTGAAGCATGGTTTAGAAGAAGTACTTCTTGTCCCGTAAAGTCGACTGTATCTTAACGCGTCCAGTCGTAAATTCGTATTATTTACGTTCATATAATCTCGCTAGATTGAAAGCACCGATTATTGCAATTCTTCTTCTTCTTCTCCTTCTTCTTCTTCTCCTTCTCCTTCTTCTTCTTCTTCTTCTGCACCAGATCATTCCGGTCTTTTCTATGTTTGACGATTCGATTCCAATTTCTCAGTTTTAGTAAAGTATCAAATATACAATTAATAGCATCGCAAAATGTGCTCAAACTTTTCGATCGTTATTTGTGTTTTATTTGTTCTTCACTTTGCGTTCTCCAACTTCATGTAAGTTTAGGCCCATAAATTCTCTCCCTTACGTATCCGTACGTGGTAGCCAAGGTCCTGCATATACGTACGGATACAGAAGCCGTATGGCAATTATTGTGAAAAATAATCAGTCGTCATAGAGCAGACGAGAAGTGTCTACGCTTGTCGGGATTGGAGCCTCGACCTACCTGTAGGTAGACCACTTTTCATATTGTCAAGCTCCCTTACAGGAAATTGTCACGTTTGTGGCTTCATGTTCATTAGAACTGTGATATAATATTACCTGTCGATGTACGAGTCAATGAATGGAACGTTGGTGTTCGGAAATCACAGATAACGTGATCTTTCTTTTTTTCGTTTTAGCAGGCCTCATGCTAAGGTGATAACTTCCACATTTTTCAACACTTCGAAGTTATATCGATTGAATTTTAAACTGGCTGAGGAAACCCGCCAAATTAGTCGAGCGAACTGGTTCCAGGCGTTATGCCGTGAGGTTTGACAGTCAGTCATTCCGTCGATCGGTCAGTGCAAATCGCCATTTCAACGTCTGGAAGTTTCATCTTAATACAGAAGTCGGCTGGAAGAGTCGTGGCCATTACGACGCTGAGGGGTGCTTTGTTTTGGTTCCCACGGCTAGCACCTGCCACTCTCCGTCCATAAAAACCTGCTGCCGAACCGCACAAAAGGCAGAAATTGGTGCTGTTTCACTCTGATGGGAGCAGGAAATTGTTACACGGGCTTCTTAGTGTAGGACGTTCTTGAAGAATTTGTATTGTGGTTACTGGACAGGGGGAGGTGACAGTGAAGTCTGGCCTGAACAAAAGTCCGCCGCTGGACTATACACAGTTGAAATCACTCCGCATGCTCATATCCTCCCTTTCTAAGATGTTTCGATATTATCCGTCCATCTACGGTTAGGCACTCAGCGGGTTGATGTGGCAGTAAAGCCCTGCTCATTTCCTATAGGATGGCCCAGTTCGAATCTGTTTTGTGATACTGGGTATCGCGAGGGTCCAAATTTTTCTCAATCTTGCCAGGACTTTCGGTGACAACTCTTCTATTAGGGCACGACCACTTCAAATCCTAAACAATTCATAATTCTCAAAATTCCCTTACTACACCACGATATATAGTCTGAGATATTGAGAGCGTCGTAAATAAGAAAATAGAAACATTTCCGAGGCCTGTCTTGCAGTTCTCCGGTCGATCCACGTAGGAATTTCTTATTTCCGTTTTTCAGGTGTACACCACAGTAACGTTGTATGTCTTTGCACTTTGTGACACGTTGTCACATATTAGTGTTTAATAACATGTTAGCTCCAACGCCCAACCCCAAACCTTCAGGGTCTTTTCTTGTCGGCTGGCACGTCTGTTCGGCATAGGGTATTTCCGGGTACCCTCCATATTTGTAGGCCTCATCCGTACTGAAGCTGACGACGGACCCTACCGCGGTAATATGGGGCTGATCCTTGATTGATTTTTACACCCTTCCCCATAATACAACACACTCCACCCCACCATAACTACCCAATTGTTTGAATTTAATGTCACGTTAATCTCACAAAATTAGTATAAGCTCTGCAGAGGACGTCATTACCATTAGGCTGTTAATTAAAAATGTGTTTTATTGCCCCGGAAAGAGTAGGCTTGTGTTTTTTAGAAGTATATTAACCGGAAAAGCGTGGATTCCACGGAGCGGAGCCCCTGAGACTCTATTAGCCCATCATCTACTCAAGAAATTCCTTACCTCGTACGGAACCTGAAAACTAAATACCGCCTTCACAAGAGCCCACCTCTGGCTCCTATTCTTAGTTTAGAAGAAGCCAGTCCACACCCTCTCACCACATTCTTTCGGAGTCATTTTGATACCCTTCCATCTACACCCATGTCTTGCAAGCGATCTCTTCACTTCATATTTTTCAGATCAAAACTTTGTATTAATCTCTCACGTCTGTCGTGCGTATTGTATCTCTAGCCACCGTATCCACTTTGGTGTGATCAGATGTGGAAATGGGAATCTGTAAGTTTGGGTGCCAGAGCGTTAACAATTGTGATGCCATTTACTGACTTGAATACTACTGAGGATATTTTTGGTTGCACCCGAACATCTGGTCGGTGTTGTGTCCGAACCGCAGGAATGTGAACATCATCGCACCTTTCCTCATGACCTCTCTGATGCCTGTCATTGTACAGTCGTCAGGGCCCAGGCAATCTGACTACAGGTCAGCAGCTTTAATCTTTATTCTCGACACTAGATGGGGGTGGGTGGTCAGCGCCACACCCCGTCCCCTGTACCCTCGGAAAAGAGACCCGGGGCCCGTTTACAGTACATGTAGAACGGCCGCATCACACACCCTGGCGATCCGGGATTTGGTGACACTTGGATTATATAGTGACACTTTTAGTAGCTCATACTGCGGGGCATCAAATGGTAGCATGATTAGTGAACAGTATATCGGAGAGGAAGCGGTCGTGGCCTAGTTTGAAATACTGCCTGACGTTTACTTGGAAAGAAGAATAGTGCGAACTTCCAGTACAGGTAACCGGTCCGCGGGCTAAGATTTGAACCATTGACCTCCAGAATGCGAAACAGTACTACCCACTCGACCACGACCTTTGCGGGCGGTTACGGAACGAACTGCCCTTCGCTTAGGAGAGTCGTGCGGTGAAGGTAAGCAAGAACCATTAAGAATTCACGTTTTAGTAACCCATTTGTATGCATCAATTCCACTAGTGCCAATTTTCATTGCCTTTACTTTGCGACCTGCCGGTCAACATGTGCACCGTGGACGTGTTTGTACCTTTTTAACGCATAATCAAACGCCACAAACGTAATTGTGTTGGTGGGACAAGTATCACGCATGGGGCAGTCAATTTGGTCTGGTAACACTGAAGGGAAGAGCCCACATTACTTGTTGGAAGGATAATATTAAAAGAATTCTTATAGAAACAGAACGTGAGGGCTCTGACTATATGAAACCTACTCAGGGCAGTGTCTGTAGTGGACTGTTGTGAACACGATAATGAGTCTTCGGGTTGTGGCTGAGGTGGCACTTGTCGCCATCAATTTGTGAAGCAAAAGTGTTCTCGAAGTTAGAAGAGTCGTTTTAAATTTGTGTATTCAGAGGCTTGTAGCTGGCCTCTGCTGACGTTCACTAACCTCTTCCTGTGTCATTAACCTATGGTATTTGTTGTGTCAAGTTTAATAGCATCTTATTTGGACATCTTGTGGGGGATTTCGACCCCCGAAGATGAGGCCAGTGTTTTGCCTCGAAACGTCGGAATCTAGTTACTTGATGATACAGCGTCATATCCCAGAGGAACGGAAACTTCTTCCTCTTTCGCGTGGAACCAACACCAGAACAACATATTCTTTTTCATATTTGCAGTATAAATTAACTCTTCTGAAACTGAGTCGCGTGTGCTGCCTGTGGTATCGTGTAACTTACTTGCTGTCACTGAGCTTACAGCTTCACTGTCGTATATAAGTACAAAAACAGTTTAAAATACAGAAATGGAACTATTATAAAAGATAAACAAGAACGGAAGAACTCTCTGAACAAAATGTTCATGTTGTATGGAAATTTTACACAAAATTGTGGAAATTTTCCAACTGACTTCTTTTTAAATACTATTGAGGGGGAGGGGAGTAACGTTTCTATCGTCAAAGATCGAGGCTGCAGTACTGACTGAACCCTATGCACCTTTCTACGTAACGACGCATTTTCCCGCAGTTACTGCCACCTAACCTACATATCTGCAACTGGGAGAATGGCTTGGTGCAATGAGACAGAATAAGGATATCATTTCAACGCATGGCCTTTTATATAGTCTATCAATTTACCGTTATGGTGTATGGCGATATAACTGTTATTCTGCTATCTAGAAGTAGGCCTTGTCCCTTCATATTTTTCGACTGCAGTTGTGTGTGCATTTCTGTTTCTGCCGCATGTGCCAGGTTTCTCACCCACTTCATTTCCCTCATTTCGACTCTTGGTATGTACAGCTGTATGACTCGAAAGATAAATGAACAAGATTGTGTGTCGATATTACGTTGTACTTTTCCGCGCCGGGCACCGCGGTAGCACAGTGGTTAAGGTGCTGTGCTGCAATTCGGAAGGTCGCTGGTTAGATCCCAGCTGGTGTCAGTGGATTTTTCATTGACAAAAAATCCTTCTGTCGCACTATGGCCCTGGGGTCGACTCAACCTCTAACAGAAATGAGTACCAGGAGTATTTCCTGGGGGTAAAGGCGGCCGGTGCGTAAGGCTGACAACCTACCACCATCCTGTGCCGTTGTCATGAAATCTGGGA
>Ga0123352_10007050_pt1 | contig 17292 bp, 6 predicted proteins | sample TergutLab28metaG_FD_89700 | JGI IMG/M metagenome (GOLD analysis project Ga0123352, IMG submission 89700) | Labiotermes labralis P1 segment gut microbial communities from Petit-Saut dam, French Guiana - Lab288 P1 | ecosystem: Host-associated > Arthropoda: Insects > Digestive system > Gut ... | reverse complement strand
TGCCATTTTTTTGTACAGCAGATTTATGTGTTTTGTTTTGGTGGATATTTCAATTTTTTGTTTGTGTTTCTGGCTGTACAGTGAATGACATTTCATCATTTCTTTAGCTTACACAATGCACTGAGTTCCAAAATTGTTTGTTTAAACAAATGTAAAGAGGAGATCAGGACACAATTATAATTTTATAGTAATTTGTTGGAAAAAATCGGAAAAATAAATCATTTGTTGCACAAGAAAATTTGTAACTACGAAGTTCTATTACTATATCACAGTGTAAAAATGAGCAGGAGATAATTTTGTTTTTTACTGTTATTATCTTTTCAGTTTATACCGAAGTATGGACATAAAAATTGAGAAAAAGTGTAATTTATAGAGAAGAATAAAAGAAAGCTCTACACCTATAATTTTTCATTATTTATTGCCTAATTTTTTAAATCGCTTAAAATGCTACCTTCCTCTCTCCTAAAATTAAAGGTAAATTCTTTCGGAATTGTAGGTTCTCTTCTGGCCATTAACTTCATTGCTTTCTGGGGCGTGACACAGTGCAATAAGATAGATTATATGATAGTTTCAGTAGAATATGTTACCTGAGTCTTTACGTAATTTTGAAACGTGTTTCGATTATGTGCCTTTCCGCCGTGTTTAATGTCAGCCATTTTAATTCCTAAGAAATTACTTACAAATTGAGAACTATTAAAAAATGTAAGTATGGAAACTAATATTTTGAATAAAATATTACATTTGAAAATATTCTGTGTAAACGGTGCTTATGTATTGCGTTAATTTTGGCTGTGAATATATTTCTTGATTCATTCCGAAGATAATTCCAATGCAATTCATTGTTGAATATATTAATTTTAAGTGGGGGTAGTGAAGTCCAAAATTCCCTATCGTAACCTCGAAACAATTACATCTTTTGCTCAATTCACATTTATGAAATTATTTTTGTGCAGTAAATTAAGTCTTATTTTTAGTCCAATACCCCCTCGAAACTCTAGTTTATTTATTATGGAGTGGAAAGCCGTAATAAGTCGATGCGTTGTTTGTGTCTTTCTTGATTTTTTATGTAAATGAAAATGTAATTGCAGTAGAAAAATTAATAAACTGTCCGGCAAAAAAGACTTACATTCTCAATCCAATACATCGAGCTTGGAATGGAAATTGTTTTCAGCTACAGTTTATATTCTAGGTCAGAAATATCAGATTGAGAATATATATTATGTTTCCTACTGAAAATTTTTTATCCATTGAGACAATACAAAGCGCGAAATATTCCTTTAATTTAAATTCACAAAATGCACCCTTAATGTTACAAAATCTTAAAAACCAGATTCCTTCATTTCAGGAGTTTATCAATGTGCAAATGAATATTACTTAATATATTTTCTTTAAATCAATAATGAAATCATACTTTTGAAATTCTTCATACATTATATTAAACTGAAGGCAATCTCAGTCCTTTCCTGAAGGCCATTCTTTATGTTAGACGTAAATACATGTATATGTTCTTTCGTTTACGATTAATACCATTTGCAGTACTCGAGTTGTTATGACATATTTTTAAATGTTTATTCTATGCTACAAATTGAACGTAGTCTTCATGTTAATGATGATGTCAGTATTATTTTCTTTAGGTTTTTAAAGATAATATATTTAGGTGGTAAAGTATAAAATGGAATGTGAATTTCATAACGTCATATCAATTAATTTTTGCATCCTTCTTATGGACTTTTTTGTTGATAATTTTTCTTCCTCTTCGTCCTTTTAACCTTATATCTTTAGTTTGTCACTTTGACAGTTTCTGTTATATCTGTAACAGAAAAGAGAACTAAGGAGACCGCAGAGTCAGTAATGGGATTGTATTGCCTTCAGCTGCTTGATTGATTGATTGATGATAGATTGATTGAAAGATTTTTTATTTTTCTGGAATACCTTTTGTGTAATTCGACCGCTAGGCAAAATGCTGAACAGAAAAAATGTAGGCCTAGCAGCACATAATGCAAGCCACTGCATATTACTGATGTATTAAAAAATAATTTATATTCTGTAAAAGATTATTTCTTGACTATGATTTTTGACTCCAACATGTATGAGCTGACATACATCACAGGATGACGCACATTCTTCTCTCTTATGGATTTCCTAATAACCAGAAATGGTACCATTATTATACCCAACACCGTTATTAATCACTATGGGAATATATGGGAAATAACTTTATGGTATATAAGAAGGAACACTTAATAAATTTCTAAAACAAAAGAAAATAAATTTATTTCATTTATAACAAAAATTATTTTTTTATTTCAGCTGCGAAGCTAAATGTAAAATTTCTTATACATTTAAATTTGTCTCTTTTATCCTGTCGCTCTTCATTCCTCCTCAGTCATACGCCTCATAATTGCCGAGTTTCTGTATCACTGAGTTAAATAAACAAATATATAAGTAGATTTAATTAGAAACACACAATTAGAAAATAATTAGGCACACATAAATAGACACATACATTTAAATGCATAAGAAGTCACACAAGCTTAGACTCACAAACAGATAGAGACACAAATTTTAGACTCTTTTTTAGGCTCTTGTGACCGTGCAACCTGAAAGTAAGTTGAAGAAGGAGAAACAAACAAGATGCAAATAATCAGATATTATAATCAAACTTCTTTCTCAACATGTATCGGGGACTATTATGCCCATCATTAGGAGAACAAGACCGTCTAATATCGCATATGGTGTTCTGCACTGTAACCCACTGCTCCAGTTGGCCATCAACCCCTCCCATCCTTCAACACGACCCAGCTAGACGAACAATAACTTTCATACAGTGCACACGGTTTGCGAACCAACTGCATACAACCACAGCCAGCACAACCAAGTAACTACTCGGTCTATTACTAAATCATCACCCACTCTATATTAACACAACCTGTAGCCACCCCAAACTATATCGGCATACTCCCTCATGGAGGCACGTAATTACACCCACACCGCCAACACCTAATCAAGCAGGCCCAACATATGCATCTCAACACCCACACCCTATACACCAGATCTGACAGACACACGAATTGGATATCAATTAAACACCGCGACATACATGTATACACACGAACTGCCGACTATGTTTACAACTCATTATTCCACACAAAGACATTACGGCTCTCATATCTTACGGTTTTTTCCCTCTTGTTACACTGCAGAACACCATATGCGGTAATACAAGAAAATGTTCTCCTGATGATGGGCATAATGGTGCCCGAAACATGTTGAGATACATGTTTGATAATAAAAATTTGGTTAATTGCGTACTGAAGTTTTCTCTTTTCACCATACATAAACACACAATTTGGAAACACTTAATTAGACACACTCAATTAAACACACAGGTAGACACACAAAATTACACACTATATAAGACAGAATATTAGACAAATATTTTGCTTGTGAAATTACGCTGAAACTCCTCTATTTGTCAACGTGATCTGCACTCAATTCGGAGAGGTTCCTGCGGCTTATAGAATTTAGAAAAACGCCGTGTTTTGCGTAGTAACAAGCACTCTTGCTAATCATTTTAGATGGCAGACACTGTAAAACTTTCTTTAGCTGATGCTTATAGGTACTTCAAGGAATAGAATAGAGGGCTCTTACGTAGTCAGAAATCAACGTGTTTGAACTCCAATATTAAGCGATTAGACTGAGAGTTCTCTGAAGCCGTTTTAACCGTGCGACAGTTGGCAGCAAACAACTCGCTCGTCTTTTCTTCTCCAAAACATCTATGAAGATATGATAGCTTATTTCCAGTTTATTAAGCATTAGACACTCCATACATTAAGATCACTCTACGTACCCTAGCAACAATTCAACAATCTGTTGCAGTCTTTAAGGTAACTGCACAGCAGGTACTAACAAATGTGCATGTATTCGGTCGCTCTTTCAATTATTAATTTGGAGATTAAGACTTTGGAACAATGAGATGGACGTGCAGTACAGGTGGCTCTGCTTATAGTGACATCTTGTAGTGACGTGCAACACGACGCCGACATCAAGTACTTAAATTAAGAATGGTTGTTTTAATCTACTTCTATGTAGGTTGCTATACATTATAACACAATTTCCTGCATTTCGCCCAAAACGTCTTAGAATTTTAAAATTATTTTCAAGTTTCACAAGCCGTTTTATGTAATCCCGATGTTATCAGCGGATAATAGCATCAGTCGGCAATGTAGGATTCTTGTACTGCCTGTCGCCACAGTGCAGTGCTATTTGAATGTAACAATTGGTCCGAAAATCTAAATTATATTATGTAACCTGGAGGGTTGGATGTTGGAAGAAATGGAGGGGGCGCGGATAAAAGCAAAGGAAAGCATAAATTTAGAGGTGTGTTTCTGGTTTATGAAGAATGCCTTCAAACCAGGTTTTATTAAAGATAACTACAGAGTGTATCTAGTCTGTTCTACACTATAAGATGTTCGGAATTTTATTCTGTAACATAGCGTTACAGCCTGCGTTATCAGAGTTTTAGCAGAATCTAAACATGTGTTAGTTTTGTATCATAAAATAAATTAATTTTGTTTGAATTAAATAAGTATAGTTCAGATAATTAAATATGAAATTTTTACAATTTAAATCACCCCCACCCATAATTATTGTGATAGAATGAGGAAGAAATGGAGCAGAAAGGCACAATAAATTTATTCCATATGTTAGCCTAAATGGATTATTTTGGCGGTAGACGCCTGAGCATGATTGCTTCATGTAACGAAGGCACTAAGTGTCAGTAATTCTTGAAATGGGGAGAATTTATTGGTAGTTGGAAAAGCACAGAAATTATAAGAAATACTGCGCGATGGAGTAAACTAATACAATCAATACATAATTCTTGTTGTATCAGTGACTAAAAATTATTGTCAATTTTCATCCAAAAAAACCAATTTCCCAGGTAACTATTATTTCCCACATAACGGCTGTCATAAAATGGCAATAAGAAAGTGAGTCGTTCTGTTCTAAAACATTATTCAAAAACATTGTCACGTTTATTTTAATAGGTCACAATGGATAATATACAAGCAATGACACACGTATTGCTTCAAATTTAATAGAAGCTGTTTGGAACTGACTGCAGAAGACAAATTATTTTATTTATACAACAAATTCGACATACCAATTTTCAGATCTCAGAATATTCTCTTACTTAAATATGTTCGTTTTTTACCATGTTGCAAAATCCCCCCCCGGAAAATGGTCTCTTCATTATCCAGGATTCATGATTACAATCATACCCACCACATCCGGGATGAATCCTCTGGACGAATGATCAATCGAAAGATAGTTCCGCTACATGATAACTTACAACACTTACAACAAGAATCTTTCCTCGATACTGCCGGGATTCTAAACTGAAAATACAATAAATCGAAGGACTGCAGACTCACGTCTTAGAAAGCGGTGCAAATGAATTCGGGGTGGGGCTTGTTAAAATACACAAACAAAAGATTCCGCTAATAGGCCCCGTCCTACAGACTATGTTACATTCAAATATCAAAAGGTGAGAATTCTGAAATTTTGAAAAAAATTAATTTTTTATGTAAATGTAAATATTGTTGCTTTTCAGAAATCGAATGAATTTTACAACTGAGTTCTCTCTAGCCCTTCTTTGTTCACGATGATTTTCAAAGAAAATTCTAAGTTTCTTTCATAAATAAATCTTTACTTTTTGTCGCAACTGATTATTTATTAAAGGAAAGAAGCGGAGTCTGTTTATAAGTAAAAGTTACCTCTTCGATATAACCGATTCAAGTACATTGTTTGTCTGCTGATATAAAATGATATATTCTTAAATTACAATCCTTTATTAGGTCAGTATATATTTTAAGGTGAAATACTTTTTGGTATCAAAATATTTTGCATGTGCTAAGTAATATCTGCTTAGGTAAATTTGTTAAGTGAATGTTAACTGTCTGAAAGAAGAAGGTTTTATCAATGTAGCCCTACACAATAACGGTCACATGGCAGTTTAGTTGTGTTCACGTAATACGCAACTCAATGCAGTATAAAAGCACAAATGTTGGTGTTGCTGTTCAGCGGTACGCTGTTGTGCACTGTGATATTGAAAGCTAAGGAGGAAGTTTAATGCTAAGTTCCTGTACACTTATTCGTGTCTATTTGGTCACATATATAACGAGGGAAGGACTATGATTCTCCCTTCACAAATAAATTAAATTTAGATACTTTTCTCAGGATATGTGATATATATCCTGTTAAAGAACTTCTGCATCTCGTAGAAACTTCCAGCCTACAATACGATTTCGAACTGCAATCAACTTACACCAAATCACACGGCGTCTCATCGTAGGGGGCAACCGAATTCACACAACCCGGAGTCAAACCTGCGTTTATATGTGAGTGTAAATGCCCGTGTAGGGAAGAATAACATACATAAAATGTCATTTTAAATGACAAACTTCCGAACTACCCTCACAAAATTTATGTTCTTATTCCAGTCACGTGATTAACACCTTCTTCGTAAGCAGACGAATAGTGGTGCCTCACCTGTCAGGAGGAACACTCTGATACACACGCACAAGAAATCAACTGAGTTCAGAATTTGAGAATCGCCTTTATGTATGTCGTGTTTATCAAGAATGGCTCGATATTTAAATGTAAATATCGGATATTCGTGTAAAATTATGATATTAATACAGTGGGCAGAATAGTACATACTATAAAGAAAAACACAATCCTTGTATCGATTGGTAGTAAGGAGGCTGGGAAAGAAATGGATGGTGATAAATATAAATACATGATCTTATTTGGACAGTCCATAATCTTGATATTTGAATAAAGTTAGACCAACTTGATGACACTTGCTTCATTATGTCAATTTTCTGCTCAACATGTTTCGGATGTTAATACATCCATCTTCAGGAGCTTGCGACTACTTGGTGCGTTATTCTGTAGGCTGTATTTTGCTTTAATGATAGAGTTTTATGTGTTAATTTATTTTTCTAGTGGTAAGTGTTATACCAATATTGTGTGTTTTGTGTGGCTCTGATTGAGTGTCTTCTTGCAAGCGTGTGGTGATCTGCGGTTCTTGAAAACTTTGTGTGTGGTATGAATAGATTATGTATAAAATACCAAATCATACCACACACAAAAATGTTCAAGAACTACAGAACACCACCCGCTTGCATAAACACACTCACTCAGAGCTACACATGACACAGAATATAGGTATCACACTTACCACTAGGTAAATAAATTAACACAAACCTCTATTACTACAGCACAATACAGCCTACAGAATAACGCACCAATTAGTCGCAAGCTCCTGAAGATGGATGTATTAACATTCGAAACACGTTGAACAGAATATTCACATAATAAAACAAGTGTCATCAATTGGTCTACCTTTATTCAAATGATACTAGCAATATTTCTTTGAATACGTAGAAATTTTCAGATTTAGGGAGAAATTATGAGTGGATTGAAGTGAAGGAAATCTCGTTATCCTTCGGTGCAAATTCGTAGGGCTTCTAGGTTTCCAGTTCAAAAATATAGAAATTAAGGCCTAATGAAATATAAGCTAGTTTTTTGGGTTTTATGTGTGTGAAATTTCGTCGCTCACATTGAGGGAGGAAAGTAATCTGATGGTGTTTGAGAATTGGTACTGAGGAAAATATATGGACCGAAGACTGAGATGAGACATGGCAATGGACAAAACAATATACTGAGGAGCCCAGTGACCTGTATATATCAACAAACAATTTTTGGTGATCATTAAAAGAATAAATTTGAACTGGTTATTTATCACATAAGTAGAGTAGTGAAATCTGTGCAGATTTTTGCTTGGAAATCCTGAGGAAAAGGGGCGACTTGGAAGATTCAAGTTTCGAGGAGCTGGTGATATTAAATTGGATATTCAGGAAGTGAAGGAAATATATGTAATAGAATGAGGTGGCGCTGCATAGAAAGTGGTTGAGGGAAATTTTGAATGCTTTAATGAACTTTTGGTTAAATGAATTAGGAAGAATGTCGTGACAAGTTGAGGAAATTTTGACTTCTCAAGATGGACTCTGCAAAAATGGTAAATAATAATGTTCACTTCACTTGCAAGGTTCAAAGTCCCATGGAATCGGATCCTTTCTAACATTCTGTAAGATTATTTATTTCTAAACGTTTCTCAAAGCGACCTGCCTTTTGAGAATCCTTAGTTTTTTTATTTATTTGGGTAGAATTTACACGTAATTGACGAAAAGTAATTGGGTTGGCTTCGGATCCAAATTGGTACTGTCATAAAATTAATTTTCTAAGCCGTCATGAGGCTTACGGCTGTAGACATACAAATTTGTCTAAACACAAACACTGCTCTCTTATAACATACTGATGCACCAATAGGATCTACAATACTTTTAAAGACAACATTGCTTAACCTGTAGAAAGAAGTCTGATATAAAATAATACAGGAAATTTTGATTGAAACTGAATGATATTATGATATTATTGCTAGAGTTTTTTACTCTATATCGGTACATTAGAGAATGCTATTCGTAAATATATTGAAAAAACATTACTTATGATTCTATTTATCACATGTCCTTAGCATAAAATTAGTAACCTATTTTGACATACGTACATAAGAAAGTACTGATTATTCACAAATAACAGCCCTAGGTCATGGTACCCAATCCTGAAGAAAACGAGGTCTCGTTTCCACAACCCAACCCCCATACCCTAAAAGAACCAACCACACATCTTGTATAATTGCTCTCTAAGTTAAATCACAAACTGAAGATGGCAAATATATAGGCCGAAACATGTAATTTTATACCCACTGTACTACTAGGTGAAATATAGTTGGTGTTCGACTGTATGTGAAATAAACAAAAAATTTTATTTTTGTCTTGTCAGATTAAGTACAAAATTAATTGAAGTAATATTTACTTTCAAAATGCAATAAAACTTTGCACATTTATACAATATAACTTCGTCCTATAACAGTCCATTAAGTCTCACAAATGGAGTGATGTTATAACTCGACTCTTTCTATAATATCGCTAATAAATTAGAGTGGGTGATTAAAGCCACGCCGTGTAAGCCTCAGTCCACGCGTGGTATGAATTTCTCATTTTGCTGGATGATGCGTGCACAAAAGAACCGTATCGGTTTGGTACAGAAATTCGCATATGCACTGGTTTTCCATGCCAGCCCGTCAAGCATATATGTATACAAAACTATATTGTACTTTAAGTTTGTATGTGTCTCAGAGATATAAAAATAATAAGGAAAAATTAGTATAATTATCGCAAAATTTAGCGGGTGGAACAAGCAATTTGGTGTAATTACATACCGTCATATTTATCTTTTACAATACGAAAAAATTGGGAAATCACGACAGCCTAAATTAAAGAAAAAATCAGATGTTTAAGGAATTTATTAAAATATTTATATTTTGAAATCGAGGTTTAAATAATTTTATCTCATTTATGCTGAATGTCACAAACGTCTATTCAAAGTATGTACCCAAAACACAAAATTTATTTCTCCAAAGTCTTTTTATTAAGAACTATCTTAGCAAATGACCTACCAGTAACAGTATTCAGTAGGTATATACAAGAAGACTCAAATATTGCGAAATAATATTAATTTTAAATTATCTCCCATGTATGAATAAACCCACTATATATAATATATTATATTATTAAGGCTGTTCAACATCTCACTGCAACATTTAAGATCACTAGAGCATTGTATATTATTGACCGGGGATAATTGGGAAGAGCAATTATTGAGTCCTTGTAATACTTTAGTATTTTTCGACAAAATTTCACTCCTCGTTGAGTTTATGAAATTATGACTTAGTTTGTGACTTTTTTTTTCTTTTATCTTCTTACCTTTAAGCAAAGATGACAATTCTGCAGTTTCGACAGTGGGAATTTAGTGCATTCGGCGGACTGTTTGAATGCTTGAATGATTATTTTGAGTCTGCCATCCCATTGAGAAATATGATCTTATGAATATTTATGTGGATAAGGAAGGCTCCTAAGAACTGTTCAAAATTCAAAAACGTTTCCAATTACAGTAGCAGAACTGTACGCCGTACTTCGAAGTATATGTTTGTTTTATCCGAAATGTTGCATTGTCGTAAGAATAATATACAGTGGGAGCCGGCAGATGTAACAGTTACACGTACGATATTGATTTGTTTTAGGGAGTAGCCAATTTCGATTTAAAGCAAGGACGATGTTATTCATGTCTGAACACTTTAATAGACACTTAAATTTCGCTAGGAAATTTAGGAAATTTGAGCATTTTTTCCTAATATTTGATTGCTGCACATTTCTGTTCAAACTTTTACGCAGAAATAATTAATAATTTTTTACTGATTTTCGGATCAGGCTTTCGGTCCTGTCTCTAAGATTCAACCCCATGTCCATTACGAAAATTTTCAAGTTTCAAAGCATTGGAGTGTGAAACTGAAAGGTTTTCCCGAAATGTCGGTAAGAAATTACGACTACGCTCTACATAATAAAACAAAATAGAGCATTTCTCATCGACAATATGTGTTTATGTTCGTCAGAAATAAGCGGTAAGTCTTATTTGAGAGAATAATCCGAATGTTGAAAAGAGAGTGCAAGTAACAGAATATATATCCGATCTACACATCAGAACACTCAAATCAATACTACAAAGACGTGCTTCCCTTTTTTTTCGTATGGAAACAAAACTGAAACATCAGTTAGCTAAGGACAAGCAATCGTATTCCGACAAAAAGAAATTAACCGCTCGAATTTGCGCTAGTTTACCAGAACATATCAAGTACAAAAATTCCACGAATTTATTTATCTCATTTTTCTTCACTTATGTCGTTTGCTCCCACACCCAAAATATTATTTTAAGGGCTCAAGTCTTTTGTGTGAGACTGAAGATTTCTTCGAGTTGTTGATAACACTTTAGCTGGAGCCCACAACTGGAAGCATTTTTGAAATTAAAAACAAAACCCTCTTCAGAAAACAGAAGAATTTCAACCGGAGCTTAAGGAAGGGACAAATCTTCGACTGTCCTATTCCTTTCAAATTGTACCGACGTAGTTTTGCGTGTACAATATTCCTCTGAAGTTGATTTCTAAAATTTCTCTTTGACTAAATCTACTAACGTGTATGATCTTATTATTATATAAAAGACAGAATTTCAACATAAACAATAATTGTTGTATTCTTAAAAATTCAGTTTTTTTTATTTCGTAGAAAGTCTTCTTAATCTTAGGTTAATCCTGAGAAACCATTAACCATAACCTGGAAATGGACACAAAAACCTGTTCTTTTATCTTGCCAGGTGAATGTCAAATTCGTTTGGAATTACATGTTCACTTTCCTCTATTACAATTATTGCCTCTGAGATGTGGCACTATGTAATTTGGTCGATTATGTTTTTACGTAAAGTGTATGAACCGCTATGGGACTACCGAAATGCATTACTACTTTCGCTCATATTACATTAATGTAATATTTTTTATGGAGTGAATTATATTTTATTGTTTTATTGTAAGTATTAAAAGACAATTTAATTCTTATTTGCTACTGAGGGGAAACACTCAAATTTCGATGCGTTGTGTTTTTCTTGCTTTTCTATATAAAAATAAAGCTATAAAAACAAATAAAATAATAAATTTTCAGTCTAAACACTTACAATATCTGTTTCCAAAATAATTATCAATCCCTATCATACGTATCTGTTTGAGAATACGAGTTTTTTTGACTGGAAATTTGTTATCGATTGAGCCACAAAACACCGGGGTCCGTTATATTGGACTAAATATCAAAATGACGGAATAAAGTTTTGAAATTTCGAAAAACGAGATTCTTCCTTATCATTATCTTATTAATTAGCAAATAAAGAAATTATATTTAAAATTAATGTATATAAATTCTTCGTATACGAAATAAATCCAGCGAAATTTTAAAGGAAAATTTGAAAGAAGGAATAAAGTTACATTTGAGTACTCTTTGGCAGTTGGGAAACTGAGATTTAGACAATAAAATTCTGCGCGATTGATAAAATTAGAAGATTCAGTTCATTTTTCTATTTTTAATTGTGACTTTCAATTTCTTGCCGCTTTTAATTAAATAAATTTAATTACGGTGTGCACTATCAGTTAAAACATAACGCCAATCACAGGAAGAAAATGAGAATGTGTTCTGTCGTGTGCTACAGCGTGATTCAATTAAACTTCTCATATCCACAGGACAGACGTGTTATGCAACATCGTACACAGAATTATAATGAAAAATTATAGAAAGTTAACCGCTTATAATTAAAAAGGAAAATTGTAATTTTTTTTTTTGTCCTTTATTCCACAAGAATGGTCTCAGGACCTTTTATGTTCTCGTCATGTGTGATAAGGCAACTTTGACGTCTCTTTAATAAATAGAACGATTTTATCACATCTGATATTTTTAACAGAAAAATAACATTCTGTGAACAAGTACAGGTTATATTTTCGATAGAAACGATTCGAATAAAGTTATGTTTGGAGGCAGAAACAGATATGTGTTCAAATTTTATTCAAGTTTATAAGAATGAACTGTGTCAAAGTAGACCTACCCAATAACAGTCACATGACAGTTTAGTGGTCTTCACGTAATACGCAACACGGTGCAGAATAAATGCACAATTGGGGGTTTTGCTGTTCAGCAGTACACTCTTGTGCACTGCGATTTTAATAGCTAAGAAGGAAGTTTAATGCTACTTACTTATACTGTATTTCGCGTTTGTTTGTCCACATAAGTAACAACTTAAGGACATAGATTTTCCCATTGAAATTAAAGTTAAAATTCGAGAAAATTACAATGGAAAATGTGATGTGTATTTTGGTATAAGAGCTATTAAATGTCGGAAAATGTTGCTGCCACACTTTTTGAAGTAACTCCTTACTATATCGGATTTACATACACAATGTACAAGTCATTCTTAAAGGCAACATTCAGAGATAGTCTCAGAGAAATTATAAACCTTCAATCTCATGCACGTGTTCAGCAGGTTCTTAGAAGCAGACGAAAACCACCTTCCTCACCTGTCAGCAGAAACACAATGATCTACACGCACATGCATTCGGAAAACCGTCCTAACTTGTAGAATCTGACTAGACTGGCCACTGTTATTTGGGGCTGAGGATTGAGGCTAGGAGTGATTAATACTGATATAAGAAAATTCAGGCAATTTGTTTTTAGACGGAAAGCACCTGAATAATTTTGACTTAAATTTTTGGCGACGGATTTAGTTTTCTAATTTTAGCACACCCTGTATATAAAATGTGAATAATACAGGAACTAAATACGTTAGAATTATGAAATAAACTTCATTTTGAAGACAAAAATTGGAGAGTATGTTTAAAGTATTGAGTAAATATATTTGTTGAATGTATATATAAAATGCAAATTTGGATGTTAGCGGTGCGGTACATCAACTATAGTTAACGTTAGGCGTCTAAAGGTTAAGGTCTGATGATGTCAGCAAAACCACTATTGTTACAGCCGTGTGTTTTTGGTGTTGAAACGGCTAATTGAAATTTACAAAGATATAAATAACATGGTGATTATCGATTCGAGCAGAAGAGATTAATGCATGCGGGAAAGGAGAGATTTAAAAGGTGCTAGGTAGAATATTTAGGCCTAGGGAAGACGAGGTGAAAGGGGAGTGGAGGAAACAACATATTGTGTTGTTTAATTTCCTGTCACCAAACCAAATTTTTTGCGTGACATAAAATGTAGAAGAAATAAAGAGACATTCCATGTGGCGCTATGGCGCCAGGAGAGATAGATACAGGTGTTGGGTGAAAAAACTGAGTGAAAGAAACCGTTTTGCAGACCCAGAATTAGATGGGAAAATAATATTAAAATGGATCATAAGGAAGTGTGGTATGGGGGTATGGAATAGTTAGATCTGGCTTAGGATATGGACAGGTGGCGGACGCTCGTGACTGCGGAAATAAATTTTCGGTCTGCATAAAATGCGAGAAAATTCTTCACTACCTGAAGACCGATTATGTTCTCAAGGTTTCTGTTCCAAGCGAAAATTACGCAAGGAGATAATTAAGTAATTTAAAAATCGTTTCATTTTTCTAACGTAAAAATAGTATCAAATTCCTGCCGTCGGGTTCAACTCCATACATAGGGTAAATTATTTGTTATCATCAGTATTGATTTCGTAGTAAACGTTATGAAATTTATTCTCTCATATTGAGGAGGGAACGTAGGATGAGGGTTTTTGTGAATGGAGGGTTGAGAAGAATATTTTGGTCTAAGAAGGGCGGTCTTAAAGGAGTGGATAAAACTACAAAGTGAAGAGCATATTGATATTTATTCAACACCGAATATTCTTCGAATGATCCAATAAAAGCAAAGTTTTGGAAAGGTCATGTAGAACGTAAGGGGAAGTGTAAAGATGTTTACAGGTATTTGGTGTGGATTTCTAAGGGATAGAGACAACTTGGAAGATCGGCACTTAGAAGAATGTATAATATTAAATTGGAACATCAGGAAGTGGAATGGGTTCGTGTACTTTATTGAGGTTGTTCAGGGTAGGAGAAGGAGACGTAAATTTGTGGATGCGGTAATGAGCAGTAATGATTTCATAATACCGTTTTGATTTCTGGACTAGCCTGGAAACGTTTAGCGTCTCAAGATAGACTACTTTACGTAGTTAGTAAATAAGAACCTCCGATGATTTCAGGCAGTGTCAGCCAGACTAACATGCTCTTTTACTGAATCTTTCCAATTAAATTCTCTTGCATGTGACAGAGTCTCTTCGAATCACGCAGTAACTTTTACTATTCAGTATAACTTTTGTGTAACACTTCGCCGTGGCACAAAGCGACATTTCTAAAAATTTTCTCATTATTATTTATTCTGTACGCCCTTAAGTTGTGTTGGAATTCAATTGTGTGTGCTTCAGACTCAGTTTCGTACTGACATGAGATTAATTGTCTAAGAAATCAATAGGATTACAGCAAAAAGGATAAAAATTTGTGTAATCAGATTCTCTTCATAAAATTATGTAAAAGAAATAAATAATTCAATAATTAAATGAAACTGGGAATTTTTATATAAATAAATTTCATTCCATAAGAGGCCTGAAAGGCCAGAAATATATTAAAGAATTATTTCTACTGTTTCTTTAACATTGCTGCTACATGAAATTGAGTGATTAAAGACATCACTGGAGGCATTAATCTGAGAAAAATAACACGTTCCCTTTTTACATAAGATTATTTGGGCAGTAGTGCGAGTCCGTCTGGTACGGAAATTATCATTGCTATGAGATTTCCAATGCCAGCAACGTCCATTGATTATTTATACAGATATACGCTTTACTCTAATGGTGTATGTGTTTCAAAATCATAGAAATGTTTAGGGGAACTCAGTAGAATTTTCGTAAATTTAGGAAATATTTCAAATGTCACTGCAGATTTAATGCTAAAGAAATAAACACGACAATCAAGGATATTAATTAAGTAATTACAATTATAATTTAAATTTGAAATAAGACAATCTATTTACTGCTATATGTCACAATAATCTATACACAGATTTCGCCTGAAAACACGAAATTTATTACTTCGTGCGCTATTTTTATAGGCTCAAACAGCATTGACCTAATATATGGACAGTAAACAGTACGCAGTTATAAAAAGATGCAAATATTAGGGATTAATTATAATTTCCAATTATAAAATATATAAAAATGTTGTCACTTTAAATAATATATAAGTGCGTCTCCTCAATACGTCGGTCAGCTGCATGAAGATCACTTGAGAACTGTATATTATTGAGTGTGGGATATTTGGGAAGTTCAAATGATGTGTCCTTCTTTTAGCTTACCATTTTCTGAACAATTTTCTTCCTCTCAGATCTTTTGACTTTATGTCTTTACTTTGTCACCCTTTTCATTCTTTTACGTCTACAATAGCCTAAGAAAGCGGAAATGACCTCTTGTCTGCGTAGCGCAGGATATAAGTTTAAACGGAAAAAGCTAGAATTTCTTTACCTTTATTCAGCGTATTGGTGAATAAAATTGTCAACAAAATACTCTATTTAATCGACCGGTTAATGCTGTCGAATATGCTTTTATATATTAACAGTTCTAGTTAATTTACAGTATCTCTCATTTAACCTGCGACCGAATGAAATAACTTGGGCATCTTGTTGGTGATGTTGCTCTTCAGCACAATTACGAGTTGAACACTGCTGCTTTCTTCGTCCCAGAAAATTAGAGGAAATCTATATTTTTCGCTGTCTGACACATATCAGCCAAAGATATTTCGAACCAGGGCCATCTCTGGTGATGTCATCGCCTTCCAACTACCGAGATGTGCAACAGGAACTGACTGTAGAAGTTCACCAAACACGTATCTGGCCTGGCGTTGTTAATGTTGATGGCAATATTAGAATAGCTCAAGATTCTGACTGTATAAATAAAGACGGCAATTACCTATATTAGTACCCGGTGGGACTATCGAGAGTTTGTATGCAGAATTTAATGGGCTCGTTTTCGAACACATTAAATTCACAATAATCTGGAATTCCGAATCACGCTTTGCTGAGGCTGGAGCAAATGAATTCTCAGTGTCACAAGAAACTGACATATTTGGTTATACATCGAATTTTAAAATATATAATTATATTATCTTAAACCGAAAACATTATGAAATAGACTGAGAACATAGCAGACCTCTAAAAGTTAATGATATAGACACAGGCATGAGAATGGGTTGTGTAAACTTGGTTTCCATATCAGAGTACAGCAGTTGTACTGTGGAGAATGATATCACCCTACTGGACAGTTGGATTATTTCTGCAGAGGGACAATTTTCCAAGAAGGCTGACTTGTTTCCACGAAGGTTCAGTATCAACCTCAACGGATGTCCTATGAAAGCTTCTGGAAGAGACAGAGGAAGCTTTTTAATACGATATATAGAAATGACACGGAGCAAACGGGAGATCTGTCACGAAAATATTTTGCCTTGTAATGGATTTACTGATGACGGTTTTGCCAAGTTGAAAATGACGTTTATTCATGTTCATGCACCAGAAGGTTTTGAGATTGAAAATGTTTTGACCACCAATTTAAATGGGGCTATGATTGGAGTCTTATATGAAAGAGACTTATATTGCGTTAGGTGAAGTGAGAAGGAATTATTTGATTAACCCATAATTGGACTTCACAAATTCCTACTACATCATGCGTTTCCGCTGGTATATACCGTGTTCTGATAAATATCACAGCATTTTCGTA
>Ga0123352_10007048_pt1 | contig 17293 bp, 8 predicted proteins | sample TergutLab28metaG_FD_89700 | JGI IMG/M metagenome (GOLD analysis project Ga0123352, IMG submission 89700) | Labiotermes labralis P1 segment gut microbial communities from Petit-Saut dam, French Guiana - Lab288 P1 | ecosystem: Host-associated > Arthropoda: Insects > Digestive system > Gut ... | reverse complement strand
TTCAGAATCTTCTCACAACAATATAGCAATCATCTTCACATTTGTTGTCCAGCTGCTGCCGCTCGCTGTTCGTTACACTCACTGTCTGCAGACAGCATGATGCCAGCTCGAGTCATTTGAAGCCACCCCATTCAATTTCAAAACCTCGTTGTCCTCTCTAAAAGCTCTGACGTATGTTCCTCTGCTTCATTAAGGAGCTACGCTTCCGAAAATCCACAGTGTGTTTCAGGATTGTTCCTGGTCATGCGATTTCAGTCACTGCAAGAAATCCTCTTCCTCCGCAAGGAGGACATATGACATGATCCGTCTGGCGGAAAACGATTTTCTATTCGGAATTACAGAAGTAGATATATCTGGAGACAAAATGCTTATTACGTTCAGAAACATATGTACATTGCAGAACTTTAGTTTCTGAAATTTTTTATCAAATCTGTTGTTAAATAAGAGTTAAATTTTGATAGGACAACAACAGAAATCAAATGAACAAAACTAGCAGAATTTCCCTACTTAAACCTAGTCAGCATATTTCCTCTATAAATTAAATTTTAATGTTTCTTAAATTTGGAAAAGGAAACTTCGATTAGAATAAATATTAAAGTTAAAACCCATTGATATAGAAAAGGAATAATTATCGTGCTGTAAGCTCAATGCCACCGTAATATTCACGGTTTCAGAGAAAGGAAAAGACTTTATTTATAGATAGAGGAATTTTCGGTATTTAGAAATTGAATGTGTGTTGTGTATTTACCGAAAAGAAAACTTTGAGTGTATCCTGTTGGGGATATTGCTCTTCAGCGCAATTATGAATGGAGCAATGCTGCCCCCTATTTCCCATACTGTACAGGAAGTACATTTGGTGCGATGTCCGACACAATTCAGCCAAAGATATTTCGCACCTGGGCGTTCTCTGATGATATAATCGCCAGCCTCCTACCGAGATGTGTAACAGGAACAGATTGTAGAGATTCATCGAACTTCTAACTGGCCTGTCGTTATTACTGTTGATGGTAATATTAGCGTACCCGAAAAATCAGACTTTATAGATAGAGATGACAGTTACATTATATTAATACCGGATGGGAATATCGAGAGTTTTATTGAACAAATATGAGGGATAATTTTAGACAAGAAAAACGAATTCACAAGACTTTGGAATTCTGAAGCTGGATTTGATGTTGGTGGAGCAAATGAATACTCAACGTGCCATCAAACGGCCATATTTGATTATTTCTCAAAACTCCGAATATATAACTGCATTATCGTTAGCAATTACATGATATAATGCACAAAGAATTTAGCAGACCGACAAAATATAATGAAGAAGGCACATGCATGAAATTCGGTTTGTACACTTGGTTTCCATAACAGAGTTCAGCCCGTTGTACTGAAGTGTATGATATCACCCTACTGGACAGTTGGGTTATTTCTGCACAGGGGCACTTCAACAAGAACACTGACTTGTTTCCAGGAAAGATTAGTTTCAACCTCAACAGATGTCCTATGAAAGTTGTTGTATATGACGGTTAACGGGATTTATCTACGAAATATTTTAACATCCGGTATTCCAATGGGACTGTTGTGAGTTCTATATTAGGCTTGGACATGAATTTACTGATGGTCGTTTTGCGACAGACGAACATGACTCTTGATTTTATACCTAATTCAGAAGGTTTTTGAAACGGTGAAAAATCGGGTATATTATTTAGTTAGATCTTTATTTTTAAAGGAATATGCTATAATTTTAGATAGTATTGGAAACTATTTTTCATTAAATTTATTTTTTTCCTCCAACAATAACTACTACATCATGAGACGCAGCTTGTGTGCACCGTGTTTTGTCAAATATCCTAGATGGAGCAGCATTTTTGGAATATTTGCTGCGGAACTGTGAAAAATACATCATTTGTTGAACAAGAAAATTTGTAGCTACGAAGTTCTATTACATTAACTCAGTGTAAAAATGAAAAGGTATTAATTTTGTTTTTTTACATTTACTATCTTTTGAGTTTATACCGATGTATGGACACAAAAATTGAAATTTATAGAGACGAATAAAAGAAAGCTCTACATCTATAATTTTTTATTATTTGCTGCGTAATCTTTGTAAATTGCTTAAAATTCTACCTTCGTATCGCCCAAAATTGAAGGAAATTCTTTCGGAATTGTAGGTTCTCTTCTGGCCATTAACTTTATTGCTTTCTGGGGCGTGCCACCGTGCAATGTGGTAGATTATGTGATAGTTTCAGTACAATATGCTACCTGAGTTTTTACGTAATTTTGAAATGTGTTTCGATTATGTTCATTTCCGCCGTGTTTAATGTCAGCCATTCTAATTCATAAGAAGTTACATACAAATTGAGAACTGCTAAAAAAATGTACGCATTTAAGCTAATATTTTGAAAACATGGTACATTAGAAACTGTTCTGTGTAAACGGTGCATATGCATTGCGTTAATCCTGACTGTGAATATGTTTTTGATACATTTCCAAGATAATTCAAATGCAATTCATTGTTGCAAATATTAATTCTAAATGGGGGTGGTGAATTCCATTATTCCGTATGGGAACCTCGAAACAATTACGTCTTTTGCTCAAATCACATTCCTGAAACCATTTTGTGCACTAAATTAAGTCTTATTTTAAGTCCAAAACCCCCTCGAAACTATAGTTTATTTATTTTGGAGGGTGAAAGTGTTAATAGGTCGATGCGTTGTTCGTGTCGTTCTTGATTTATTATGTAAATATAAATGTAATTGCAGGAGAAAAATTAATAAACTTTCAGTCAAAAACGACTTATATTCTCAACACAATATTTGTAGTCTGCACTCAAATCAAATCTACAAAGACGTGCTTCCCTGTTTTTCGTAGGGAAACAAAATTGAAACATCAGTTAACTACACATACCAAATCATATTTAAAAAAAACACTGGAATTTGAGCAAGTTTACCAGAACATATTAAGTACAAAAATTCCACGAATTTATTTATCTCATTTTTTTTCACTTATGTCGTTTGTTCCCACACCCAAAATATTATTTTAAGGGCTCAATTCGTTTGTGTGAGACAGAAGATTTCTTCGAGTTGTTGGTAACAATTTAGCTGAAGCCCACGACAGAATATATTTTTGAAATTAAAAACAAAACCCTGTTCAGAAAACAGAAGAATCTCAACCGGAGCTTAAGGAAGGGACAAATCTTCGACTGTCCTATTCCTTTCAAATTTTACAGACGTATACTTGCGTGTACAATATTCCTCTGAAGTAGAATTCTAAAATTTCTGTTTGACTAAATCTACTGACGTGTATGATATTATTAATGTATATAAGACAGAATTTCAAAATATTCAATAATTGTGATATTCTTAAAATTTCAATTTTTTTTCTATTTTGTGCAAAGTCCTCTTAAGCGTAGGTTAAACCTTGAGGAACCATTAACCATAAATTGGAATCAGACATAAAATACTATTTTTATATCTAGCAAGGTTAATGTTAATTTCGTTTGAGATTATAGGTTCACTTTCCTCTATTAGATTTATTGCCTTCTGAGGTGTGGCACCATGTAATTTGGTAGATTACGTTTCTACGTAAAGTCTAAGAACCTCTATGGGACTATCGAAATGAATTACTACTTTCACCCCAATTACATTAATGTAATATTTTTTTTATTGTGAATTATATTTTATTGAACTTATTTCAAGACTCTAAATTCTTATTTGCTACTGAAGGGAAACACTCAAATTTCGATGCGTTGTTTCTTTCTTGCATTTCTACATAAATATAAAGCTATAAACACAAATAAAATAATAAATTTTCAGTCTAAAACACAATCTCAATTTTCAAAACAATTTTTATTCCCCATCATACGTATCTCTTTGTGAATACGAGGTTTTTCGACTGGAAATTTTTTATCGATTGAGCATTACTTACAAACGTGAGTTAAGTCACATCCCATAGAAAAATAATAAATAATATTCCCTTCAATAACTAACTTTAACCTCAGAACCTAACATGTATGCTGGCCGCACTTCTCCTGTGCCTACCTAACGATACACAATAAACTGTAGAGAAAGGAAGTGACACGTCACAGCATATATGGCAAGCCACACCCAACAGTTTGTGTTCTGTAATATCTCATTTCAGGAATATGAAGATCTACCAAACAAACATGTACATAAGCACCCAAAATTAGGATAACGACAGCTCTTCAGGTTTGAACATTTTCTAATAATCAGAGGTAATAATAATAAAGTTTATTTTACCGTTAGATATCAATTTGAAAATTTCCTGGCACATAAATATATGTTGTATAAGAAAGAACTCACTTTTAAAATTTCTAGAAAATAACACATTTCTTTAATTAAATTATAGTACAAACATTTTTTTAAAAAAAAAATCTATGAAGTAAATGTGGATCTGTATAAAAATGAAATAAATTTATCTCCTTTATCCTGTCACCCTGCAGTCGACCTTAAGTATAAGCCTTTTCATTGCAGAGTTTCTGAATTACACTTGTAGACACAATTAGACATACACACACACACACATAACCGGCGATATACAATTTGATACACACCAATGGACACCAAGAATTAGACACACATTTGCACACAAACTCTTATGAAAGAACGATCGGTCTATCAAAGAAATCGAAACCTACACATCAAATAATATACGCAAGACGCACCATATTAATTCTACGCAATAGTGAGGCGCGTTTGAGAAGATATTTCTGCAGTGAAAAATAGATATTTGAAACATATTCAGCATATGTAATTATTTATTTTTGTACACTGAACCAAACAATACACAATTAATAGTGAATTATTATGCTACGAGCTTCCTAAGGTTGACACAATAGTGTTGTAAAATTTGGGAGCAGCATAATAACATATTGAATTAATTGATCGTTTGTTGGTTTATTGCAAGGAATAATAAAAATGCATGTAACGAGTATTAATATAGCCTTTCTTTTCAAATTATGTATTAAGAAAATAACATACTGTAACCAGTGGCGTCTCTGGTTGTAATATACTATTTTATATTAAATCATAGACGCTACAAATTTCTGAAAAATTTTTTTGGACCTGAATATTCTGTTTTGAATTTTTCTATGAATATTTCAAAAAAATTTCTCATTCTAAGATAACCGAGCTAGATGTGATCAAAAATGTATATTGGTCTTCATGAAAAGTACCTCTTATAGTTGTTGTATCTGAATAAAACATAATATTCCTGAAGAAGGTTCGTAGAATAATCTAGTATCAAATTTCATGGACATCCGTTCTGTGGGAGCTGATTTGTTCATGGGCCAGTGGGAAGGACAAAAGGAAAGATGAAGAAAAATTAAGTATTTAAAAGCAACTTATCTCATTTTTTCGAACGCGCCGGTAAGAGAACAATACACATGCTGTCATGGACTTGGAGCTTGCCTTTCATGTATTTTTCGTCACATTGCTAATTTCAAACCCAAAAAATGTTGTAGATTAACCCGAAACTTCAGAACTTGTCAATAAAACTGAATCCTATTTGTAGTATAGTTGCGACTATGTTATGTTTACATACTGACAGTGTGGTGAACAAAGACTCAGGCATAATACTTATTTGGATGTCACTAAATGATGAAATAGAACTGGAATACATTTTTAAAGGAGAATTTTATTTCGGAAGCATTTGGTGTGGGAGTCGATGAATAAATGTGCATTTAAAGTTAAACCTTGCCTCCCCTGATACTGCAGTAAGAGAGTAAAGGCTTGCCTTTATACAGTGTCACTTTGTCTTAACAATTGGTGTAACAAAATTTAATTCCGTTATATTAAACTTGCGAGTTGATAAAAAAATATCAGCAAATCTCATTTAGCGGTCTTTGATTTTTACAACGGATTGATATGTTGTTTGTTGGTAAGTATTTATAGAATTAATTTTCTATATTCTGTAATGGCTGTGCAATAAATGCTATTATATTTTCTCGTTATTTTTCTTCCTTTCAACTCAGAACGATATTTCAAACAAAAAACATAGGAACCTGGCAATTTAAAAGGAAAATAACAGAAAATCCTGCCTATTTATAATTTTGTTTTATTTTCTGTGTAATTTTATGTAAAGTTTCTGTATAACAAGACAACAGAACGTGATATATAGCATGCATTTCTTTAACATATGATAAAATATTTTTTTTGTTTATTGCAGAACTAAATATTCAATTTATTTGCCATTTACACATAACAGCGACATTCACATTGTCAAAATTATTCTAGTGCCTCAGAAATAAATTTAATACGATTTATCGCTTTCTCAAAACAACTAACAGAACTGTACATAACACACTAATAAATACGTGTTTCAGTCGATAAGACATTACGGCGTCTGGGATTTACAGGACCAAAAAGAAAGCCTGGCATCAACTATTAATGAAAATGAATTTTCAAGTTTATTTTGTCACTGACAGATCAGTTGTCGCCATAAGTGTACAGTGTTTTCATGTGATATCGCACGATAACTTCTTGTATTGGTCCGTATGTAGTGACGTTTGGAATCTTTTGTTGCATTGTTTCCTTAAATATATTCATTTCGCTGCCAATGATGACGTCAGAATCACAAGAGTTCGGTGAGTTTCAGTGTCTTACCTCAAGTGACCTGAGAACTGGTTAGAGAAATATCTGTTCTGGGGACAAATTTTTGCAATATGACGCATTCGAATGGACCCGAAAAATTATTACGTTTGTTGGGATTTATAAAGCTACACATTTCGAAATATAATTGGTCATCGTCAAGCAACTAAATTAAAAAGTTTAATGTTAGAAATTTGGTGGGCATTATGGTAAACAATCTGTTGCTGAATCATTCAGTCTTGTAGCTACACTCGAACGTATTACATATTTGTGTTTGTTGTGAATGTGATAAAATGTGGTATATTCAAAGGCAATGGGATATCCAAATTGTAAATTGGGATAGATATTTTTTGTCTTGTAGCTTCCATTTACAGCTTTTCTTGCACAATCGTCCTCTGAAGTTGTTTTGCTAATTTAGCGGTAAGAAAAAAGTACAAAATATTTTTCTTTACGATTCTATATACGAGAGAATTTCAACGAGTTCAGTAATTGTTTTATTCTACATTTTCATTCAAAATTTTAGAACTTCACAAAAATCATTTTGGACCTAACTTAATCATGAACACCTTTTATCCATAATCTGCATTGAGACTGAAAAAGCTGCTTTATAACTCCCGAAATGAATTGTAACTTTGTGTTGCGGTATCGGTCCTGCCTTTGTTGTTAATTTTATTGTATTCCGGATCGTTGCAACACGTAATTCGGTAGAGTATAAGACTGTAGCAGGAGAAAATGTTATATTCCGCTCCATATAATTATAGAGTGGGCATTTCTAATTTACCAGAATTTAAGAGGAAAGGAAAATTTTTGAAAAAATGTAAGTATTGAAACAAACATTTTGAAAACAGAAAAAATTAGTAACTGCTGTATGTAAATGGTGCTTAGTCATTTAATTCATACTGTCTAAATATAAATTTGTTTAATAAATTTCCTTGTTATTTCAAATTCATATCTTTGTTTAAAATATTTATTCTCACGCTTGAGTTAAAGTCTATGGTGCGTTATAGGGACTTCGAAATTAACCCTGCTCTGGTACCATGGAAAAAGAAACGTTAACAGTACCATGGGTTCAATATGAGCCCACTGTAAAAAAATAGAATTCAAACACAGTATATTATAATATACTTTTCCCCCTAATAATATTTCACAACACCAGTTTGTACTCAAATATTGACAAATAGGCATGACTTTGTCTTAGGACGTTCGAATATATAGACGTAGATAGAGAAATATACAGAAAATATATTACAAAATGCATATAATATTCCACAACTCTTCATGTGTGATTTTATGATTATTTTACATATAGTATCATTATCTGTAGGTATAACGTTTACTCCTAGTATTGGTTGCACAACCATTTCCTGAGCTCTTCGCACACAAACTTATTGCACTCATTACAGATGAATTTTCTTTTTCTTGTCCTTTGATCTGGGACAAATATATCGTCTCTTGCGCTGTGCTGAATGACGTTGGGTGGTGCTTGGAGCTGGTGAGTGTGCCGGTATAATTCCGCAACTGCGAATGACCTGTTCCACATCTTGCGGTGTTTGCTACACTTCGAATCTCTGACGTGCATGTGGAATGATCAAAGCAAGGGCCAGCTCCTTCAAGAAATTTTGTCACCTTTCTTTCTTATGTTCTCCAAATTTGCCACATTTCCAGTGAAAATAAAAATGCGTTCAAGGCAGCGCTGTCAATTATTCCATAAAAGAGCCTCATTGGCCAACGGTTTGTTTTTCTTGCCGTGGTGTACAAGCTGCACATTTGTTCATGACTGTCCACACCAACTTTTTCCTGGTTGTAAAATACGTTTATTTTTTCTTTTCCAGTACCCTCGTTTTTCCTTTTTTCGGAATGCATAGTGGACAGGAAGACGACCCTCTTCGTTTTCTTTGGAGCGACGAACAACATAGTGAAATTGTTTGAATGGTCAAATGCGTATTGAACTGTTCCTTCATCTGCTTTCGCCAAAAAGCTGGGTGGAATGTACGCTTTGTTCTTTTTCTTCGTGCCAACCAAATTGAGCTTTCGGGATTTCGGCCCCATGGTTAGAGGAATTGACGTGTAATAAATGTCAGTGGTAATGTTTCTGCTTGTTCCCGAAACTGATGGAACCAAATCCAGAACAGCTTGTGTTGGGACTGGCAATCCCGTTGCATGAGTGCCAGCTCCCGTATAAATTTTGTAAGAAACCAAGTAGAACGTTTTGCTATCAGCCTGAACATATAACTTGATGCCGTATTTACTCGGTTTATTTGGTATGTATTGCTTGAAACTACATAATCCTCTGAAACCATGGAGAGGTTCATCAACTGTACAACCAGTTCCTGGAGTGCAGTTTGCTTCACAAGCTACGACAAATTTGTCGTATATGTTGCGAATAGGTGCCAACTTGTCATCGGCTCTTCACTGGGCCCACGTGGTTGAAGCTTGGATCGTCGAAGCGTAAGCAATACAATAGAAACCAAAAAAGTTTCTGACTCGTCGCTGCTATGCAAATTGGCTTGCCAGTACCATCTTTCGCCCAAATGCTTGCAGTACTTTCTTTGGAGCTCTTTGTAACGTCCAAGAAGAGCAGGAAGCGTATGAGTGCGCGAATTTCTGTCACGCTTGTATTGTACAGAAATCCACGTTTGCTTCTGTAACTGGTTTTCACATTCTCAATCTTCTTGTTAGTCCATGTCACAATCTCTGTTATCACGGCGCCATCGAAAAATAACTCAAATGATTTCAAAGGTGTGTCTGTTGACATACATTCCCTTTCGGTCCTGGTTTCTCTTTGACAATATTGCGCATTGGTATTCTTGTGACAGCTTTTGGCTTCTGCGACCACACATATCCTTCTCTTTCAAGAATTTCACCACTGTCAGCATCTTGCTTCTCTTCCGAATCTGATTCACTTGCACTTATTTCACTGCAGGAATCTCACACTTCTTTGGACTTGGGGGTCGCTTTCATCCCAGCTCAAACTATCTTCAATATCGACCTCATGATCACTATCGACGTCACTTAACACATCTAAACACGCCAGAACGTCGTTGCACGACAATTCCTGCGGTCTTTCCATGATCCATTTGCCACCGAACGCTTTCTAAACACGTCGTGTAATGAGACCGAACGACTTGTAAATTCGTTGCAAACAGTGAGTCGATGATGCGAGGAATTTTGTTCACTAGTATACGATACCACTCTATAGGTTTCTTATGCTGCAGGACCCTTGAAGTTCTGTGTTCTCCTCTGTGTATCCAGAATGATCTCCCTCTACCCCCAAAACCATTCACAATACCGTGATCTATATGTCTTAAGCAGAACAACTGCGAAATTTTTCCCCAGCTGTCTAATGCGTTCTAGCTTTGCTTAAAACTCTAAATGGTAGACTATATTTACGGCGAGAACATGACAAGTGACAAATATTTACATATACTGTGTTTTCTGCAGTTTGCAGACAATTATCTATATTACATGGAAGGTACTATGTGGTCCATTTGACCCCAAGAGCAAAGAAACTTACAGTATAAATAAACGGTTTGACACCAAATCTAGCGAATGTGTGTGACATTGTTAGGAAGGCCTTACGAAAAAATACCTAAAAGGCGATGTCAGTATTCGAGAGAGTTTAAAAAAAAAAGTGAGTCAAAGAGGACTGGGGTCACACAGAACCCATGGTAGAAGAACAGATTTAATTACTAGTTTCGACACAATAACGGTAATGAAACCTTCTTTTGTAGAGTAAATTAGTCTTATTGTGAGACGAATATTCAATCGAAATTGTAGTTTATTTATTACGGAGGGGAAAGAGTCATAATTCGTTTGGTACATTGCATCTTTATTGCAAGCTTAAGTAAAAACTTATATCTGAATACAAAAAAGAAAAAGTAATAAACTTCAGGCGAAAACAACTCATTTACTCCATCAGATCTGTCTGTGTAAGAATGTAATTTGTTTTAAAAAACGACTTATATTCTCAATCAGAGATACCTGTTTTAGAATGTATGACGTGTCCGCGTGAAAAATGTTTTATCGATTGAGTCATAACACAGCTTAAAGTTTGCTATTCTAAATTTAAAAACGTCCACAATATATTTCCAAATTTTTAAAAATGATCCCCCCCCCTTTAAGAGGTTTTCAAAGTGCAACTGATCACTTTCCGAAGGACATCTTTTTGTATTTGTAAAAAAATATATTTATTTACAAGGAAATACATCTTACAAAAAAAAACATTTGAATTTCTCGATTTGATTTGAGAATTTTTAAAGTTAATACCTTTCGACAAATTACGATATACGTGAACAACGAAGTCAGTAGTTTATTCGTTTAATTATGTTTAATATTTGAATTTTTGTGTTATCAATAACTGCAAACACTATATCTGAGTTTCAGTGATAATGATCATTGCCGACAAAATTCTAAAACTTTTAAAATATTATGCAAAATGCATTAAGTCTTAATATAAAAAAAAAACTTTAAGATTCACTCTCAAGATTTAGTTCCTATATTTAAAAAATTTTTATTGCGTTTTCACTATCTAATTTCCTTAAACATAATTTTTTTCAAACAAATGCACAATCAATTCCAAGATAATTGGGAGTAAGGTACGAATGAATTAATTACGCTTACACTTGTACTGAATATTTGGAATGGAATTCTCAGTATTAAGTAAACGAGATCAATTGTATGTTCTGTTTTACCCTAAAAACAACGAAATCTTGCTTGTGAAATTACACTAATACTGATTTATTTCTCACAAGGGGGCTGGTTTTTTTCTTTTACATCTCTAGCAATAGGCACAGATGACCATTGTGTATCATCAGTAGTGCAATTATATTGCTTTCAGCGGGTTTATTGCGTAATTGATTATAGTTTCTGCAATCCCTCTGAGAATCCTCAACATACGGACAAAGATATGAATTCAGAAGTCCCATAAGTACAGCCCAAAAGCAAACATATTCGAATTTACTGTAGCCGAACTCTAAGCCCCACATCAAAACTTTATTTGGTTTGTCCGAAATTTTGCATTTCCGTAAAATCAATCGACAGTGGTAGCCGACAGCTGTAACAGTTACTTTATTGATTTGTGATCTGGATTAGCCAAGTTCTATTTACTGCAAAGACGATGTTATTTTTGCGTGAAAATATTCATAGACATTTTAAATGCCTGTAGTAAAACGAAGGAAAAATTGCTCCATTATCCCTAATTAGACTTCTTCCCAAATTTAATCCTATTCTTGTTTAACGAACATCCCCACATTTAAGAACTACACACATCAGGGCTAATATTCAGTAAATAGTGTTAATTACTTACATATATTTCGGAAGAAACTTCAAGCTTTATTAAAATAATTTGAATTCTTCTATACATTCATATATTCCCTTACAACCCACCTTCTATTATACAAATTATGTGACAGTATATACTATTTATTCAGAAGGGTTGGGAAAGCATCATATACGATTCTTTGGGAGGATAATTTAAAGAAATGTTTCAAAGGATTATATAAGCTTACACTCTCACTGATTATGTAGAAGTGTGGTAACAGTATTCAGTAAGGTAAGAAAACCTGTGCAATTTGATTTACGTTAAAAACGACAAAATGTTGTGTGTGGAATGACAATTATACTGCTCTATTTGTCACACTGCGGTACATTCATTTCTGACATTCAAATGCATAAAATTCCTTTGGCTTTTTGAATATGGACATACGTCATGGTTTGATGTATCATAGGCTCTGGAAATCATTGTAGGAACTTGACATCGTAAATTAATCTTACTTGATTATGGTTTTCAATAAAGTGTATTGAAAAGGGAAGGCTGACTCAACCTCAGGAAGACGATCTGGGCTGAAATTTACAATTCAGCCATTTGCCAGACATTACTTTGACGCCATTTCTTCAGTGCAACTGCTTGCAGTAAAAGACTCAACCGTCTATTTCTCTCCAAAACTCCTATGAAATCACGTCAAAATATCTGCCATTTATTATGCATTCGATCCTCCATAGATTAAGCTCATTCGCCGGTCCCTGGCAGCAGATTCACAAACTGTTGCAACCGTTAGGAGAACTAAGATCTTTACACAGCAGGTACCAACAAATCCGGAGGTTACGACATTTGAACAGTGGCAAGTACGATTTACATTCGTCGAAGTTACGTGGCAATAGGCTTCCAAACATATAAATAAATCAATAATTGGTGCAACCGTCAGCAGGTGTCGGTCGGAGTGTTTAGTTATAAGCGGTGAGGAAGAAGGGAAAGGCAAGTTCTGAAGTTCCTGATTCAATCATTGTGGACTGTGGCATTGTTTGAACTGGTAAAATGGACATTACGGAGGGGAATATTACTTACATATTGGGGAGCGTGTATTGGAAAGAATAATGAAAATACGTTTACAACAATTGGTAAATTTGCTCGCTTTTTTCTAATCCTAACTATTAATTTGAAGATCTAATAAACATTTTCCCAATCCCTCTTCTTAATGTGACATTAAGCAGTTTCATATATTGAAACGTATCTCCCTTCCATTTTCCGAACCAGTGATTCATGAGATTTGATAATATTGATTTTATTTTATGTACCTTGCGAGGTATTTCTTCATACATGATATATGAAGAACCATTCCTTTTTTTTATCTATGAAAATTTTTGGAATTTAGTCCACGACAATACTTCGCATTTCAATTTTACACTTCGCAATACAGATAAATAGATGTTTTTCTACTAAATATGTTAAGAGATATTTTTATCAATTTCTGTATACGAGAGTTATTTTAATCCTATTCCCTTCTGCATTTACCTAAAAATTTCGTAGGATTTATCACGAATTTTGCATGTTTCTGGAGCTGTTTCGAAGCAGTTCTTTATTTTCAACATAAGGCAGCATTAGAGAGAAATATGAAATCTTTCTGTTAGTTGCGAACCGAGTGCTGGTCTAACTGAATGGGGCACAGTGGCACTCAATGCTGAATTATGCAAGCCGTCCTAGACAAAGAGATGAAGGAACTGAAAGCAGAAAGCAGTGGTTCATTGGTCGAAATGCAGATATTTTCATGTATAATTCTGATAGTTTATGAACAATGGATGAATAGCTCTTCTTTTTAAAAGAAAGTCACAAAGCCTCTACCCTGTCCTGCACAATATAACTGTCGGCCTGATGTTCTACTCGTCTGCTTAACAAATGTGTTAAAAGAATGTAGTTATTTCCTAATCAAATATTAAAATTTTAAATTATAATTTATTAAATTTATGTGAATAATATATGTGTAGTTTAGATAATTGATTATGAAAATCATACACAAATTTCTACCCCTATCACTTGTATAGCCATTAAAATATGGAAGTAAAATATGGAAGAAAGATAGCATAAATATTTAGCCGTTCACTGCAATTCTCATGAAGTAGCACAAAGAAAATAAAATAATTTAACAGGTACGCCGCCCATTTTAAATGGATAATATAAAGTATAATATTTCAGCAAATATATATGTTGACGCAAAATACCTCTGTATGACTGGTGTCGTGTGAAAAAGACAATAAGTGTTAGTAGTACCTTAAGGGTTATGGTGTATTGGGCAGTTGGCAAACAGAGTGTTTTAGAACATATTCCTGCACGTTGGAACAATTTGACGGATTCAGTTCATTCATTTATTTGTATATGTGATTAAATATTTTTCCCCGTTTCATCACAAAATTCTTATTTTCTTTGACATTTTCAGTAAATAATAAACCCCAATTATAGGAGTACACTGAGAATGCGTTTCCGTCTGTGATACAACCTAATACAAAAACAATTTTTCTTCAAAAACCCTCAGTAAAGATTTGAATTGAAATAACCTAACCGCAGGTATAATGACACAAAGTAACAAGTGAATTGTTACGAATAAAATTAGGATTTAGAATTTCTCGTAATTTGTCCTTTTTTCCATCAGAGTGCTCTCGCTTCCTTTCTTGTTCTCGCCAGGTTCGGTAACGCAATTTTGACGTCTCATTCATAAATATTTATAATAAAAAATTAACTGAATATTTCAAACGGACAAAAATTACTCCTTTGTAAAAGTTACATTTTCTACATAATCGATTCCAATATTTTATGTTTGGAGATAGGAACAGAAATAAGTTCAAATTATATTCAAATATTAGGTCAGAAAAAATTTAATATTAAATACTAACAGGTACCAAATAAATTGTATTATCCTACGTAATATCTGCACTTGTCACATTTTAGTTGGGGAAAGTTAATTGTCTGTAAGAAGGAACTGTGTCACCGTAACCTTACCCAATAACAGTCACATGACAGTTTAGTGGTCTTCACGTAATACACAACACGGTGCTGTATAAATGCACAACTGGCGGTGTTGCTATTCAGCAGTACGCTGTTGTGCACTGTGATATTGACAGTTAAGGAGGACGTTTAGTGATGCTTTATTATACACTTATTCACAACTATTTTGCCACATATATAACAAAGGAGAGGACATGGAATTGCCATTTATAAATAAAGTCGTGTTTCAGTCAAATTATCAAGTGCGATGTGAGGTATATTCCATTAAACGGCTTCTAAATTTCCGAGAAAATTTGGTGCCTTAGATTTGATAGCGGGTTCCGAAAAGTTGTAACAAATCACGCGACCTCTCGTCACAGAAGGCAGAAGGCTTTGCACACACACACACACCCACGCACAAGCACACACATACACACAAAAAGACACACACACATAGACACACACCACACACACACGAACACACACACACACACACACACTGCGAAAATTAATAAGTTTAAAATCCTTGTGTAACTATATTACATCTTCAAAGTAACCATCATTTTAAATGACAATCTTCGGACGTTTTGTCACGTAACTTATGGCTTTCCCATTCAAGTCATATGATTGGATCTTCTGTGTAATCAGATGAAAAATGGCGACTCCATCGGTCGGCAGAAACACACTGATCTACGTACACATGAATTCGCAAAATCCCCTCAATACAAAAACGGCCATGTCTTGCTATCATTCGTAAAACATCTTCTGTCTTAAATCCTTCCTTTCCAAAAATATAAAAATGAAGACACATAAACTTGCTTGTTGTTGCTCACATTGAGGAAAGGAATGAAGGCTGAGGGTGTCGATAGGGTGCTGAGAGGATTATTTGGACCTAAGAATGACGAGAAAAAAGAGAGTGAAGAAAACATATTGAAGAGCTTATGTATCTGGATATGTCACTAAATATATTTCGGGTGATGAAATCAAGAATAATGAATTGGGCGGGTCATGTAGCACGCATGTGGCATGGGAGAAGTGCGTATATTTTATTGTGGGGAAACACGAAGGAAATAACCATTGGAAGACCCGGGCGTAGTTGGGAGAATAATAATGAAATGGAACGAAAGGGAGCGGAATTGGGGACAGGGAATGGATTTTGGTGGTACAGGAGTGGGACCGGCTGTGGGATCTTGTGAATGTGTTGATGAAAATTAGGGTTAGCTAGAAAATTTTCAGATTCTCTAGAAGTATCCGGCTCCATGCAGTAAGAAAGTAAATATGTCTGTTGACGTCAGTTTTCTTCAGACAAACTAACATGCTAGGAGAAATGTGATGTCCGAGAACATTTTTTGGAACAAAGAAAGAACGAGCAGCAACAACTGGACAAGGCACCATGAGGGGCCTCTATTCCTTCACGACAGAGAATTTCCTTATGTCACTCTAGATATCGCGGAAGAATCATTCACTAAAATGACTCTTCCACTTAAGAAATTTCTCTTAACAAAAAAGCCAACTACTTACCAATTTTTACCACCTGTTGCTTCGTATTCGTTACAGTCACCGTCTGCAGACGGCCTGATGCCAGTTTCAGTCAATCGAAGCCACTCAGTCAAATTCACAAAAATCGTTGTCCTCTCTATAAGCTCTGACTCAGGTTCCTCTGCTTTATTTAAGAGTTTTGTTTCCGAAATTCCACAGTGTCTTAAATGATGTGTTCCTGGTAATGGTAATGTAAGTTCAGCCGCTGCAAGAAATTAAAAAACTGAATTCTCCATACCACAAGAATTGTCTAGCTGAAAAGAACATTAAATTCAGAAGAATAAGAGAGAAGAACAGTTTTCTGGATTATGTATTAATTAGGTTGTGGAAAAATATCATACATTCCTGAGATTTTTGTGCTAAAATTACATATAAAGCCTGCAGTTATTTGAGAATTCAATTTTGCTACGACAACATTAAAAAGAATAGAACACAACTGGCAGAATTTTCCTAACTACACTTAGAACAATACCCCATTATATGTCAAAATATTTCCCCTAAAAGAAGCTTATTTTTTAAAGTATGCAAAATGACAGAGAACTTAGAATAGAAAATATTTAAATTAACAAACCACTGATAGAGTAAGGGAGAAAATCTCGTGCCATAACTTCAATCCCACCGCAATATTCACAGTTTCTGGGAAAGGAAGGAAATTTTATTAAATCTACAGAGGAATGTTCGGTACTGAAAGTGTTTTGTGTCTTTTGCAGAATTTTGTGTGCATCCTGTTGGTGATAATGATCTTCGGCGCAATTACCTATGGAGCAATGCTGCCATCTACTTCCCTTTCTATAGAGGAAGTACATTTGGTGCGCTGTCTGACACACATCAGCCATAGGTACTTCTCACCAGGGCGATCTGTGGTTATATCATCGCCAGCCACATACCGAGATGT
>Ga0123352_10007047_pt1 | contig 17294 bp, 9 predicted proteins | sample TergutLab28metaG_FD_89700 | JGI IMG/M metagenome (GOLD analysis project Ga0123352, IMG submission 89700) | Labiotermes labralis P1 segment gut microbial communities from Petit-Saut dam, French Guiana - Lab288 P1 | ecosystem: Host-associated > Arthropoda: Insects > Digestive system > Gut ... | reverse complement strand
GTAAGAAATTTTAAGAAGGGATGAACTTAAAACTTGCGCGTTTTAGGAAACTTAACGAAAAAGAAGTCTGTTCTGTAACTCGGAAGTGACAAGTTGTCCTCGCGTACCAACGCTAACAATGGATAAATTTTTAAGGGCGCGTTCATATGCAGCGATCTGTAAATGTTAATATCAATAATTGAAATGAACAACATCAATAGTGACAAGTTTTAATATTATCCCGCCCGCCACTTAGACCACTTAGATTCCTTGAGAAAAAGACATATCTACCAATTGAATAGTCGGGTGAGTTGTAAACTGTAAATCTTAGGGTATTATCATGTAGTGAAAAATGCAACGAAAATGCAGTGGGAATTTCGAGGCAACTAAACACATTCAGACAGAAATTACAACAAGGCGAATTTAAATAACAATTGGTAAGGTAAAAATGCCGTACACAAATGTTTTTCAGCAAGTGGGATATAAGGCGTCTAAAACCCATTCGTCTATCTTAATCCACAATTTCCTTACTCTTACATCGAAATAAACAAAGTACTATGGCACCTGTCAGCTGTTCCTGTTAAAATATATTTGCTTCGACACGCAAAGCTTAATGAGCAATGTGCTTTATTAACGGACCCACACGGCAGAAACAACCGCACTGTAGAGGAGCTGGAAGAAGACGCCGACTGCATTTGGAGTGTCTGTAAGTAAATCTTATGTTACTTCCTTTCTGTGGTGCTGGAACCAAACTGAGGGCTACGGTGACCCTTTGTTAAGGTTTCTAGATCGCACAAATTAGACACAGACAGGTGTCCTTATATTCTAGATAATAAAGACCTGAGTGTTTATATACCAAGGTGAGAATTAACTTGATTTCAAATATAAAATAAAGTATAATTTTCGGGTCGAATATTTATTGACATTAGAAGTTAGAATATTGTTTAAATAAGACATACATCTAAAAATTTACCGATGCATGTCACAACATTCTTCAACACATCACATAATTACAAACGTTAAGCACTGTTAAAATAACTTCATATTAATTATTCGGATCCACCACGAACAAACAGAACACTAAATGCCAAAAAGTCACGTAATGTATTTATAAAGTAAACTTGAGGTTGGTCCGAGTGATTATTCCTTCTTAAAATAATGGAATGAACAATAGGTTTTCTGAGTGTCTGTAGCCTTGCTTTTTATTATGCAATAACCATTCGATGTTTAAATTGAAGCCGAACAAAAATCCATCGGCATTATATTTCGTACGTCCCGCACAGACAGTGATGTTCGGTACAGCCGCCATCATAATTCGAGTCGTTTTTCTTTCCCCAGATTTGTACATTCGTGGCGTTTCTCTGTCTTCTATTCATTACATTCAATCACACTGCGTATATATTAAGAGAAGACAATATTTTTGCTTAATTTGAAATTAAAACATTAATAAACTACATTATCTTTCCCAGGAGCGAGGCTGTTCCTACTGTTGACAGGTGTAGCCCAGGCAGTTGAACGCGTGCTAATAGTAGACTTCGGAAACAAACTACGTGGTTTCGAGTCCCACTATCGAAATGTTTCCTTATGTAGCCCAGTCAGTTGAACGCGTGCTAGCAGTGGCCTTCGGAATCAAACTATGTTGGTTCGAATCCCACTATAGGCATATTTCATTACGTAGCCCAGGCAGTTGAACGCATGCCAGGAGCGGCCTTCGGAAACAAAGTACATATGTTCGAGTCGCACTATCGGCATATTTCATTATGTAGCCCAGGCATTTGAACGAATGCTAGCAGTAGCCTTCGGAAACAAACTATGTTTGTTCGAGTCCCAATATCGGCATAAACATTTATGTAGCACAGGCAGTTGAACACGTGTTAAGATTTGCCTTCGGAAACAAACTATGCTTGTTCGAGTCCAACTATGGGCATAGTTCTTTATGTAGCCCAGGCAGTTGAACGCCTGCTAACAGTAGCCGTCGGAAACAAACTATGTTGGTTCGAGTCCCACTCTCAGCATATTTCTTTATGTAATCCAGGCAGTTCGACGCGTGTTAGCAGTAGCCTTCGAAAACAATCTATGTTGTTTCGAGTCCCACTATCGGCATATTTCTTTATGTAGCCCAGGCAGTTGAATGCGTGTTAGCAGTAGCCTTTAGGAAACAAAACATTTTGGCTCGACCCCCCCTATCATAATATTTTTTATGTATCCATAAGATTGAAAACATTTACTAATGGTATTTGTCGAACGTGCGAGTATGATGGGTTTGCTTGGGACCCATCGTGTTTTTGGTCTCGCCTTGTTTCAGGGGTGGCGTGAGGGACTAGAAAATTGTTGGAAAATGTGCCACTCTAATATCAGTTTTCAGAAGATATTTTTAATTTTTCTTTCGTGTGGTCTTTTAGTAGACATTTTAAGAACTGTGCATATTTAAAAGTCTGTCTAAAGATGATGGTGCTTATGAAAACCGAAATGCATATGTTTTACTAATAATAAAATCAAGGACAATCAAGAACTACTATCATTAAATTAAGTCAAGTTTCTTTCAAATTTCTGCCAAAAGAAGGCAATGTCTTCCGCAAGTGCATTTTGCTAATTTACAATTTTAAACCCATGGACGAAACAGGATATCTGCTGCTTGTCATGGTAGAGAAAGGAGGGTAGGATATTACCAAAACCTGAATACTGACCTGTCTGTCACAATACAGGCATTAACCCTGAGTTCAGTGTAAGCCGCGTCCTTCTACAAGGCGAATACTGTCATAAATCTGAATGTGAAAGCAAATGAGGTGCCGGATTTAGTTTATAGACCTCAGGGAGTGCGTTAAAACCTGCAATATTACTTCAAAAACAGTTGTCGTGTGTCTGTCAACTGTTGGGACTGTATCTCCCATGAAGTTGGTGGAATTCTCCATCGGATAGAAAGTCACTTGGAAGGCCTGCAGTATCAACACATTTTGCAGAACGTAATGGTGCTCTCTGTACGGATGTTTTATCCGGAATTCTTAATCAATTTACAACAAGACCAATCCTCCATTCATGGTTGTCGTGTTGTTCAAGAATGGCTATTGCGGCAGGCTGACGTCGAACTCCTTGAATGGCCACCGCGAGCGCCTGATATGAACCCCATCCAGAAACGTGAAGTGAGGTGAAAAGGACAATGCAGGAGACCTGACCTCTCCTCCCTCCCAGAAATAGCGATGAGTTATGGGCCCTCGTGTCAGACGCGTGGGATTAAGTTGCTGCGTCTACGCGTTACATTCGATCACTGACAGGACGAATGAAATTAGAGGTCGAAGCAGAAGGGTTCTTGAATTCTTATTAAAGGGGTCAATTTCTGCAAAAAGTCCTTTTAAGGGCTAAAGTATTAATTTTCATTTTCTATGAGTAGGTGCGATACTTCGCCGGTCCCAGTGGCCGGGCGGTCTACGGCCCCTCGCCTGCGGAGATTGTGGGTTCGAATCCCAGGGGGGCATGTATATCTGCCCTTTGTGAGTGGTGTGTATTTCGAAGGCTACTGCTAGCACGCGTTCAACTGACTGGACTACATAAAAAATATGCCGTTAGTGGGACTCGAACCAACATAGTTTGTTTCCGAAGACAACTGCTAACACGCGTTCAACTGCTTGGGCTACATAAAGAAATATGCCAATAGTGGGACTCGAACCAACAGAGTTTGTTTCCGAAAGCCACTGCTAACACGCGTTCAGATGACTGGGCTCAATAAAGAATTATGCTGAGAGTGGAATTCGAACCAATATTGTTTGTTTCCGAAGGCTACTGCTAACACGCGTTCAACTGCCTGGGCTACATAAAAAATGTGCCGGTAGTGGGACTCGAACCAATATAGTTTGTTTCCGAAGGTTACTGCTAGCACGCGTTCAACTGCCTGGGCTACATAAAGAAATTTGCCAATAGTGGATCTCGAACCAAACTAGTTTTTTTCCGAAGGCTGCGGTTAACACGCGTTCTTCTGCCTGGGCTACACAAAGAAATATTCCGATAGTGGGACTCGAACCAACTTAGTTTGTTTCCGAAAGCTACTGCTAGCATACGTTCAACTGCCTGGGCTAAGTCTGCTCACAGTAAGAACGGAACAGTCCAGTCGACTCATCCATCACTACCGTAGCAGCACAGCTAGCTATACTCGCGCCTGGGAATGTAAATGTACTTTAATTAAAGTTTTAATTTGAAATTAAGCAAATTTATTTTTGTTTTCATCTAGTATATATGCGGTGTGATTGATTTTAATGAAAGGAAGAGGGAGAAACCTCACGAATATGCAAATATAAGGAAAGAAATTGACTCAAATTTTGATGGCTACTGTATGACACGTGACATGCCATTCGGGACTGAGAAAATTCTGGCTGATGTATTTTCGTTCGACTGAGTACCTATGCCTCTACTAATTCTTACGCAATATTTTACCATATTTACTTCTTCAGAATATGTTACTGAATATGAAATATGTGTTATGTGCTGTTATAAAAATTCGTTAAATGTTCACATTTTAAACTTAATTAAAGTTATATTTTTATAAATGTACATTTTTCTGCACGTAAGTTACCTGCAATTGTTGACAGATTTTAACTAATGCAGAATTCTTGGACTTAACTTCTTAAAGGACGTTTCATGAAAACCCATTCTTTGGCACAATTTTGTTTTTTCGGAAAAAATGATGGACGGAAAGGCAGACAGAATTAAATTAGCTAATATTCCAAATTTGAAATTTGTTTTAAGACGTTAATGAAAAACTAATTTTCTGGAGAGGCATTCAAATTATCTCTAAACATTTCCGTATAGATTTTTCATTGCGCATAGACAGTCAGATGGAAGGATGGACATGATTAATCTGACAGCCGAAATTCGCAATTTTGTTACGTTATTTCAAATATAAAGGAATTCTGTGAAATGCCTGGCCTTTTTAAACGCAGGGAAGACAGTATCACTTAACTATATATGCAGTCAAAACTGCAATACACGCGGTCCATTGGCTGACACAAACAATTTGAAATTGGAAAGTACCAATTTCATTTGCCAAGTTGTGAGTACATTTTTCATAATTTTATTGTGGCGTTGTCATATAATATTCCCCTTTATGTCACCCACAACTTTCCTGACACTTCATTTTGTTACAAGCTACAGAACACACAGTGAACCGATGAACTACAGGGTGCACAAGAAATCTAGTTTTTCTCTTCATGGGAGATCTGAAAGTAACCGTGAAATTCTACAGAGCAGTCTGCAGATTGTCTGATGCTGAATCACTTTTCATCACAAATTTGAAAAATTCCTTTCATTCAGTTTGCGGAATGTTTGTACCATTGCACAAAAGTACATAGTACAAATACAGCGTTATCAACAGAAAATTGAAGAAAGAAATATAAGGCAAATTTGTCTTATCTGAAATCAAATAATGTCTGTGCACTTGCTTGAAAAATTCTGTCTTCCCAGACGTTTGAAATGGAAATGTGTTAGACGAAAAAGCGAAGAAAAGTTGTAGAGTAATATTCTGAAGGGTGCTTGGTGATACACATATGTAAAAAGAACAAAATGGTACAAAATTTTCTTTAAATTTTTCATAATATTTTACTGTTTACGATATTTTATGAGCAACAAATTGTTCTTCATCAGGAAATCTGTACATGTAATTTTACTCTATTTTTATCGTACATCTGTATAAGGTGTCTAGTCGCTGACAGGTTGTGTTTGATTTTTGTGTACGTCTTGTAGGTTCTATTACATATTGTGCAGACGTGTTGCTGACATACAGATTTCTGTCTGCCTTTAGCCACTAAAAGCTGTGTTTGAACAGCCGATGTATTATAACTGTGTGTCACTGTGTTCACTGTGCGAAGGTGAAGAAGCGGCAAAGCCAATTTACATATCACTTGTTTTAATGAATTACAGGACTTAAAAGCAACATGCTGCTGATTATTGTTTTGGTACAAATCGCTACGTCAACGTTGGTTTCGAGCGAATGCGACCATGGGACTATGAAAGTGAAAGATTTTGATTGGAATAAGGTGGGTATTGGTGTACTGACATAATTTCTACAACAAGCAGTTGTAAACACTTCTGCTTCGTTTTATATTTCATTTGTGGTTACATTAACAAACTCACAACAGAACATATCAGACTGTACTTTCGAGTAAATGAATGATTTATGTTTAATTGTTAGGAAATAATTTGAAAGGAATTTATAGTGTTCTGATTAAAAGTACATGTTATTAATTTCAAGCAAGATCTTTGAAATGACACTAGGAAAGCCAATCAGCCTTTCAGACGAGTTCATGTAATTGCGAAGTGTGTTTATTTGATTCATATATGAATTTCTGCATCTACCAAATTGGATTTCACTTCAAAAATTGCCTTGTAAATTAATATTGATTGTTTCAATGCAATATGTAGGGAAAATTCAAGTTCGTATAAAATATCATGTAAGTTTTACACGTAAATTCTTTTGTATGTTTATCAAAATATCTTGTCTGTTCTTTTTAAAATGAGAAGTGATTCAAGGGAAATTTGTAAAAAAATCAAGAAATACATTCTCTGTTCTATTCCATTCCTTATGCCTGCTGTTTATGAAGAAACGACAAAACATACGGCAGAGTGGGACAAGCCACGGAAGTAAATATATTACGGCACATGCGCTTTGTGTGCTGTATAAAGAATTCTTCAAAAAAACATTTAGAATGTAAAAGATTTACTGCTTTTAGACAGCCTCAATGGTTACGTGAACGCATTTGAATGCTATATTAACAGTGACTTCAAACAAGGCTCTACTACCAGCTGCTCAATTTAACACTGAAACACTTCCCTTCACACTACATATTCGGGAGAATCGGATTCACATCTTTGCTGATCTTAAAAGAAGATATAAACTAATTAACAAAGTTACAACCTGTCATATCTAAGATGTTCAATTCACCAGAAGTTGTGACAAATTTTGTATTCTTTCAGTTTTCAGGTCCTCGACCTTGGTACACGCTCTTGCACACCTCCAACGATTTTGAAAGCAGCTTCGAGTGTTTGAAAGTTTTAATTTTAAGTCCTCTGGGAAACAGTAGCGTTTTGGCAAACGAAGTGTTTGTCAAAAGGTGGGTTCACAATTTCCAGTCTATGTTTATGCAATTTATGACGGTATATCGATATGGTTTGTAAGATGAAATTTCTGTTCAAAATGTTGTATGGCCGATAATTATTGGGGTGTTATATCGGTGTTTGAGTGAAATTTTTCGAATTTGTAACTTCGATTTTATTTAGCCCTGCAGTCTCTTGATAGGAAGAAGTCACAGATTTTGTGACCCACAATATACCGAAATGAGAGTAGCAATTTTTTACATACATGATTTTAATAACCCTACAATAAAGACACAAGTATGGAGATCTATCAACGGACATGTGCTAGAACACTTGGTTGAATGTCACCAGATATTACTCTATTGAATCTATAGGATTTATTATGTAGCAAACACTTGAATTCAAAGTGTGGGGATAAAATTTAACAGATCGCAGGGCAATTATATAAGATTATTTGTAATTAGGACAAAGAATACAGTGAAAAATTTAATAGAATAATTATAATTACATATAATGTTAGGAAAATCCTTTTTGCCTATAGCAATTTATTGGTATAAATACATGTCCGACAATGCACTACTGTGAAAAGTGTTCACGTTTCCCGTAAGAGAAGCACAAAACTTTAATGCTTGTTAAAGCTTCTCATGTTATTTAATATATTTTCCACACTGCGCTACAAAACGCTACGTTCGTCAGCAACTCAACTGTTATTCTATTATACTTCCTTTTACAGATGTCGCCGTCTTCCAACTAATAAATTAAAAGCTCTAAACCTACCACAACACACGTCGACTTTCATCTCTATCTCTCCGCAAATAATGCCTAAGAAATGGCTAAAATTATTCTGATTAAGACGGAAAAATTGAATTCCTTAAATTTACAGAAAATTTGATATATTATTAAATACAGAGGCACACGGACCACTCTGCAAGTTGATGTGCGTGTAAAAGATATTACACAGAACGATAATTTTTTTCAGTCTCCTTAAATATCTATTATTCAGTACCGTCAAACAAAAGAGGAGACACCTTCACAGCAACTGTCCTATCTATAATTTTAATATACGTAGTGATGTCTAATTCTTAACTTCTTGTTTTCTACAGTGAACAACGTCACACCGTATTCTACGGCTATGCAACCAACTGGAACAGTACAGGTTATTACGAAATACGCTACACTGCTAGTAAGTATAGGATAAAAGTTCTGTCGACGAGCACAATAATTCACAAAGACAATGTAACAATTAAGACTCAAAAGTCTTTTTGTAAACGGTGGATATTGTGGGGTTAGTGATACATACTGAAAATTTCACTGGTCCTTGAAACAAATAGAAAATAAGTTCTCAAGAACATTCAATATTTGACATATTTTTGTTTTATAGTCAGTTTAACTCAATCCAGACACTGACGAGAATCCTGCTTAGTCGACCTTATAACCGATTCTTTATTTCTTCCATGGCTATATTATTCGGCCCCCCACATCATTCGTAATGTAGGTAACCTGAGGTATGAGGATCGGCCTGCTAGTCTGTTCAGCGGTGAGCGTGTCTTATCTCAAGGAATATACGTGGTAGGTTCAAGGTAGTCAGGGACAAGCATAACTCTAAGTGGACAGGTATTAATGGGGTTTGACATTAATGAAAATTTTGTCACTTATTAGTTTAATCTACTTCTATTATGTTCTTCTAATCCTTACACAAGTTACTTATTGTTCATAAAGCATCACCAGTACGCCGCTTTTACACATACATATAGCGGCCTATACAGAGGTTTCTTTGATTCCTCACTCAGTAAATGTCTAAACACAACTGCCCACAATATGCTGTTTGCCTCGATCTCGAAAGCCTGTGCCATTGTCCTTGTACATCTCTTCCCATTTTATGCCTTACAGGATGCCAATGCCCCCACATCTCTTTGACATGGTGGTGCCGACCACTGCTTAAAATCTCAACCCTTTCGGCCCAAGTTCATCTTCAATTCTAGGAGCACTTGTACTCTTATGACATCATAAATGTCATTGGATTTTGTGAAGGGATGGAGATTTTGTTTAGCTACCCAATGTTCTGAATTTTACACACACACACACACACATACATACATACATACATACATATATATATATATATATATATATATATATATTATGGGCATGACCAAAATACAGAATGCGATACGGACAGAGTGTATAAGAGGTAGGAGACCTGTTGAATTGGCGTTTAAAAGTGTAATCGCCTGACCTAAATCTGGAGGTTAATTTATGGGACGTGACTACTGAAGGGAGAATAAATAGATGCAGTCAAAGAAATAGGAGTATTTTGTGAATATGTTTGAATAATGAACAATCACTGAATTTATATTTTATTTATTCTTTGTTAACAATAATTTATTTTTAAAAAGTCATCGTATTGGACTGCATTTTAATAATGCTTCACTGAGTGTGTTGCACAAATTCGTGTTCTGTGCGTCTCTGGTTCAGACCTTGACAGAGACACCGAATAAAACCTATCAGTTTTCGAATTTCATCAATAGTATGATGGCAGCTTTTCACAAATATTTATATTTTAACCAAACATCCAAATATTATCGTATGTATTATTGTCCACAACATGATAATGCTGACATTTATAATGTGTCTGTAAATATTTTGGAATCTCTCCCTGCCTCACGCAGACTAATAACAAAATGTAAATTTGAACGAAATCTCTTTAAATAATAACATTATTTTATGTTAATTTTCAGGTATGTGGAATGGGCGGGTCTACATCAAAGCAGTTGACTACGACCGTTATTTCATTGGCAAGCTTTGTCCCTTCAATTTAAACCAAAGTAAGTGCAGGCCTTGTGAATGTTTTAAATGTGTGACATAGTGAACTAAATAACATTTCGTGCATTTCTTAAATTTGACCATTAGTTTTGTAAAGTTTGTGTGTACATCCGTCCGATTGTACGCCCTCACACCAAAATCGAACAACTGGTGTGATATAAACGAATTTTAAAAACTTTTGTTTTCCTGAACTTTTCAAAATTCCGTATGGATTATTAAAGCTTGGCTGTAAAATTACAAGAATAATGGGTACCGGAATGAACACATATGTTTAGTTATGGCGTAATATTGCCGAATTCTTCTTAGAAAAATACATTTCCAAATCAATAAAACCTCTTTTTTTATGTGATAAACTTAGCATAAAAACATAAATTAATAGCATAAATTACAGCGAATTGTTTCGACTTATAAAGTCATCATAAGAGTAAGCAAAGAATGATGTTTTTGATTTAAACTTTCGCCGAGTTCCGAATGTTGTATGCTTTCTTCTGTTTAATTCTCCAGCGTCTGAAATTTATATTCCGACATTTTGCAACAAACTCTTCCATCTTCATAGGCAGGTATGTATGAAGTATGACTGGATTTGCCAAGTCAAACCAAGTCGATGTGTTAACTGGGTGGCGGAGACTTGCGCATAGCGCCGGTCTGTTAGCAATTTCTGCGTTTGACCTCATTGCTGGGATCAGTAACAGACACCTATACAAAACAGGGGAATATGCGTACGCTTACGATTTTTAAGTTAGCCTGAACGCCTTGACAGTTCATGGCAAACACTAAGGCCTACGTTACCCTGGACTAATTATGGGAGGGATAAGCTTTGGTTGGTTGGGTGTCTGGGTTCCAGACCGAGACTGGCTCTGTCGCAAACTGGAATTATGCGACTTTGTCAGGTGCTTATGTGAAACCTTGGTAATGGTAGTGCATGCCGTGCCCCGACTTTGCATCGAATACCCTTGCATTTACCTTACAACTGAGGAAATACCAAAAAAAAACTTCATTCATGGTAACCGAATGGCGTTCGGCTGTTCAGTGCTGAACGCGATTCATTTATTCGACTTGGTCATCGCGGGCGATGGCTTCGACGTGCATTATTTTCCTTTGGGCAAGGGTTTGGTTTTCGCGCCAGGCGATGAAATCAACCCTCGTTCAGTTTAAATATCTGCAGATTTGCCGTATTAGGAGGTACACCACATCAGCTAAATTTGAGTCAAATATCTCGGTCGGGGCCGTAATGTGGTCTTCAAACAGACGAACGCCCCGATCCTCGTGCATGTGCCTGTTACTTACGTACTAGTGGGCAACAGTAACGAGGAGAAGACACTTGGATTTTAATACCTGTAACTTCCGGACATGTGTTCGTGCAGCGGACCTCCACGCGGGATATGCATATTCCATCAAGGATCGGACGCCCTGCTTATATAGCATGAATCCGTTCCTAACGGACAGATCACTCTTCCTCTTCAGGAAGGCACCAACATACCCATCGTTTGAACAGTCTTCTTCCTAACACATTTGATGTTAGGCAAACAGTTGAGTCGTGGGTCTGGGGTCACCCCCAGATAATGAGTCGTTCTCGACCGATTGGATTGTTACTGGTCGGGGCTGGATGAAACTCCGTACGACAGTTGCGAAGTTTATCGCGATGCTCCTATTGTCATTAATGGTGATAGTGCATTTGCTCAACCACCGTTGAAGTTTGTTCAAATATGACTCCAGGTAGCTGATGAGAAACGTCGGTTGCTTGGACGTGGCTATGATGGGCGTTTCGTCCGCGTAGACAGCCAAATCGACGTGGAGCGGGCGTGAGGGCATGTCGTTGACATACAGTCTTAAGAGGTCAGGGGAGATAATCCCCTCTGAGCTATCCCAGCCCACATGCCCCGATGAGAAGACGTGTCCGTCTGGAAGTACGCTTCGAAAATCCGACCACTGAGAATGGATGAGATTCTATGGACTATGTAAGACATGAAGTTAAGTAGCGTCAGCTTGTACAGGAGGCCATCGTTCCAGACGGTATCGAAGTCTTGGTTCACGTCGAACAAAACTGCACCTGTGAGACTTTTTTCGCCGAAATTCCTGGTTATTCTTTCAACAAGACGGGTCAGCGGCAAGGATGTGCAATGCCTGGGTCTAAACCCAAACTGTTCGTCTCACATCAGTCCCAATTTGTTTACTGCATACTAGATCATAGCTAGTTGGATTATTTCAAATAATTTACCAATCTTATCAAAGAGACTAATGGGCCGATAGGAAGACGGCAGTACTGGATCCTTCCCCGGCTTAACGATAGATATCACTCGCGCTTGTTTCCTTGCTTGTGGAATGTGATGCGTGCGGAGAAAAGCATTGAAGACATGTGCGAGGAGGGAACCCGGTGGCTTGGGAAGATGCTTCAAGGCACTGTTCGGGATACCGATCGGGCCGGGAGCCAAGCAGATCTTGATACCCGTGATGGCTTCGTGAACCTCGTCAGGGGTGGTTAACTGGGATTCGCTGGCAGGGGTCAAGAAGTAAGACTTCAATGTCACGTCAAATCCTAATAACTGCTGGGACCGAAGGATCTGCTACCGGCTGAAACTGAGTTCCAAAATGTGGACAAGTGCTTCGGCTTTCTCAGAGCCTGAGAGATCGATTCCCCCGGTGTGAATCGTGGGGAGTTGGAGTAGGAACTCTCATCACACGTTTCTTCATCCCCTTCAAGACAAACAAACGTAAGAACGTGCCTTTTGAATGTTTTAAACTCAGGACACACACACACACACACCCCCCCCCACACACACACACACACACACATATATATATATATATATATATATATATTTTGTGCTTAGCCCATTTTATATAAACCGGTTATTGGTTTTTAATTGATGTCCGTCAATTCGTCCGTTAATTTGTTCTCCGACCTGCATCGAACTACTGGTCTCAGAATGGAAGGATCTTCAAAATATATTATATTCCAGATTATTTAAAAAATTATGGAAAAAACTCATGTTCTGTTGAAATGGGACAAGAATAATGGTTAATTTAAATACACAATATGTGAATTAATAATGAAATTTCGATGAATTATTCTTTGAAGAATAGAAGTTTACGTACCAATTTGTAGACAAAATAAAGAAACGCATTCGTGTTCAGTGAATTCTTACTGAAACATGCTACATTCATCAGATAATGTGGAAAAATACGTTACAGCCAGATATGAAAAACGTGATATCATAATTAAGTGCGTGCGCTTCCCATGCTGTATAGGTAAGGCAAGAGACAAATACTCAGAATATGATTCACGTATTAGATAATGCTATAGAAACACATTCAGAATAGTTAAAACGTCAAAAATATTTAAGAAACCTTGTCCCAATATAACGGTTACATGTTCATTGTCTGTCTTTTTTGTGTTTGTGTTGGCAAATTGTGCTCTTGATAAACATTTAAAATTACATTTCCACATGCAATGTACAAACGCACATAATTTTAACAAAATATGTTTCAATCAAACCGATTGAACACCATAAATAATCTACAGCACAAAACCAGTAACGAAAAACATAAAAATTTCTGCTTCCCAACCTATTCCAGTCCGTTCCGCTAAGGCATACATCAACCAGGTCTTAGCGCTACCAAACGCTACGTATAGCCACAATGTATAATTGTGCTGGAGGATTATAAGAGAGAAAGGGAATAAAGGGAAATGTCCTGGAGCGGAAAGCTTGGGTTTGAGGGTGATGCGGAGACGATAGAAAATTGTGGAGTTTGGCCTAATCACAAATTATTCAATTATATGTAAATGAAACACAAATCTTACAACATCCTATAATCTGCTTGCAGCGTATGTTTATGTGATGTATCGAAGCAAACACCCTGACGAAGCGACAGTGAAGGACGTGCTGAAGGAACTGCAGGACGACAACATAGATATCAGCCAGTTTGTGGATATGACGTCAGATAATTGCCAGTAGGCGGAATCTTCAACAGCAAGAGGAAGTTCCGCATGGCGATTTGGTGTAGAAGAGGGATCGCAACCCCCTATGTTTTCAAATACCCAAGGCGAATTAATATTAACTTTGATGCAGTATGTTATATGAGAACTAGACATTATGCCTTATGCAATGAGTAGCAATCATTTATTTACATTTCCTCAATTTGAAACTAACAGTGGAAAATGTATATATATATATATATTATTCAATTTACTCTGAAATCTTTAAAGTTTATTTTATAAGCTGACCTAGATATATTTGGATATTTTTTTACCACTAAATATGTTGGAAAACTCTCCCCTGTCCAATCCCTCCATCCCCACTCCCCCCACTCCTCATATTCAGAACGTACCGGTGTTTATTTTTGAAAGGAGATAGCTGTCGGACGTTGTATTTAACGACACATCTCTATCTAGTGCCTTCGCCAAGAATAAGTGGGTTTATACATTTTACTCATAATATGCTTCCACGTTACTATGTTTAATGAAGCACAAAGGCAATGTGCCCTTCACACGTTCAAGATCGTAATCCTGGAAAATTGTCCGCTAATTACCGACAGCTATTAGCCCTAAATCCCTGTTGCTATTCATGTACTGCTAGGCTTAAACACCCTCAAATTATATGTAGTTCATCACAGCTTCCTTTTTGTGTTTTGTATGGACATCAGAAACATCATCGATAATTCCCTTAAAGATCATTAGTTGTTTCGCTTTTATAACACAAAGAGCTTGTAAAGCGCAGAGAGAAATAAATTTTTTAGAAGTCAGTTTAATCCCATTTCTAAATAGTTCGTACCGTGACCCAGTTGGTTTGTTGCCAATTCTGACCGTGGAGGAACGGTCTGTATTCTATGTCAGAATATCTGGTAATTGTTGTGGACAAATTGTCACTAGGAAACGTTCCATTCCGACTACCTCTCTTCTATCGTGTCGGAATTGTTTTATTATTCCTCTCTAATCCTATTAACATATTAACTTCTCAAATGTTTACAAAATTCACTGCACTGTGTTCACAAAATTTTGTTCACAACTGTAATCTTGCCGCCTTTAATGTAGACTGTTGCTGCGATATTTTGCAGCGCTTATTACGTACTGTACATCCACTACGGCATCTGTTATAATTTCAGGTCGTACATCAACCCACACCATCGAAATATTTTACAATTGCTAACTTAGAAACAAAATATGTGTTGTCTGCAGGTGTGATAAAGATGTTGTGTTTTGGGTTGAAGGACAGGGTTAATCCGACCAGGAGGTTGTGCTGCCTTCTTCTCACGAATTTAGGAGTAGTGTGTAAAAGATCATGGGCCATAGGGTGGGTAGAATTATAGCTCTACTCTTCCATAGCCGCGGAACTAGAAGGGGGTGAGCGTTCAGCAGCACCCCCCGGCAGCACTTTCCGCCGGGAAAACTAGGAATTCATTTTAATGGAGGCTGATTTGGTCCTAAGGCCAGTCAGAAACTGTGGAAAAACTGGTCCCCACCGGGATTAGATACCGGACCGTCCAGGTCGTTGTCAGGCGCTATACCGTCTGAGCTACTCGGCCCACGATATCGAACTAACCTATGTTATTTTTGGGGGCGTAGGAAGGGTCACAGGTACGGATCGTGTCTTGGGTTAGCGTGGTGGAGGTTATGACAAATTAGCTTTAATTGATAGATTATCCAATATAATTTATTTAGGTACAAAATTAACAAATAGAAGATGGGGCATTTAAATTTTTAAATTTGCACGTTCCCAGGTTTTAAACAACTTAAATCAACTTTCGTACTGTGTTCTTTAAAAATTTATAACAAATTCGCTATCTAATTTTGTGAACTGAAATATTCAGGAAATACTCACCAAAGACCCTAGTAGTGCTGGAGGGTGTGATACCTTCGGAAACATTCCCCTTGTGGGGTGGAACTAAGCAGTGTATAGTGCGTGGAAACCAAGCGGTTGTAAAAACGCAGATGTGCATCTTCCATGTTGCACAGTTGTAATGTATAGAAGCAAATCTGCGTCACCCATCCAAAATGTGTTAATTTACTTTCAATTGCAATTATTAGAGGTTCGAATCACCGTAGGAGCCATGGAAGACTCTAACTTGTGGGTGTTGGTTCCTGTCATTTGGCGATATCTGTAGGTGTAATGAATTTTGATAGTCTTAAAATTGTTGTTAGATAGAAGCCACAAAGTTTATAACTTATATTTTACAGAATGTTCCACCAATTAAATGAGGGTTTAAAGCGTGTAAGAAGGGAAATATATATACATAATTTCATAAATGTTGTGCCCAATTTTTATATAAATATCTATCATAAATCCAAACCCCCACAGTTTTCTATTCCACAGGTAATATTTTCATATCCCCAAAGACGAAATCAATATATTTATCCATTAACCGGTTATCGGACAGCAAATCTAAAACCTAACTGTAGAAAAACGTGCCTCCAGCTACTTCCGTCTTGATTTTGTGGCGTTCATCACGTAGCTAGATATGAAATTCTAACGAGGGATATGTAAATAATATCAGAACACGTCGTGAATTTTAAAGCCTATAAACTATAAGTCTATTGTGAAAGGAAATTCATATTTTAACTTAAACAAATGAAATTTTAGCACACCGCCTGTGGTCTGTAGAACTCTATTGGTGTATACAATGTCTGGCACTGCAAAATACAAAGCGTTATGATCTATATAGCTACCGAGGATAAAATTGTAATGTTTGTTAACGAAAATAAGTGTAAAATAGACCCATTACAAGCCTGGACTGGCCCAGAGTGTTCCAGGAAGTTAAGGTTCTCAGATTTCGTGAAAACGGCACATGATGGTGGTAGGTAGTCAGCCTAGTGCACTGTCCGCCTTTACGCCCAGGAAATAATCCTAGTAAGCTTTTCTGTTAGAGGCTGAGTCGACTCCAGGGCCATAGTGCGATCGGAAGAATTTATGTCAATGGAAAATCCACGAAACCAGCTTGGATCGAAACAGCGACATTCCGTTTTGTTGCACAGCAGCTTAACCACTCTGCTACTTCTGTTTGTTAATAATTCAAATGCCGTTCACCATGGTTCACACAGTGCAGCACAAAACGTCGTGGTCCCAACCATCTACACTATTACTATTCTACGATCCTTTTCATTTCTGATGGAGTCTAGAAAATTAAAAAAACAAACGCTGAAAACACGCCATTACAAAATTTTGCAGATCGCTGCCAGTAAGCAGAAGGAGCATCTGGACTTTGTGCTGGATAAAGAGGCACAGGATAAATACAAATCATTCGGGGATTTTCATGTCACATTGAAGATTAGCTGGAATACAAAATATAATACTTTGCCTCGTCAAAATTGTAAAAATACAAGAAGGTACCAAACTCTTGTCCTTACGGCATAGAACGAAATATTTTATATATGCTTTACACAGTACATTTAAAAAAAAATTAAGGCCCTTCAGTAT
>Ga0123352_10007046_pt1 | contig 17294 bp, 10 predicted proteins | sample TergutLab28metaG_FD_89700 | JGI IMG/M metagenome (GOLD analysis project Ga0123352, IMG submission 89700) | Labiotermes labralis P1 segment gut microbial communities from Petit-Saut dam, French Guiana - Lab288 P1 | ecosystem: Host-associated > Arthropoda: Insects > Digestive system > Gut ... | reverse complement strand
CTATAGGTGTGATTATACAATACAAATTGGACCTCCTTCTGTTGTGCCCGTGTGCTCGAAACAAGAAGAGGCATGAAATAAAACTTACTGTGAAACACATTTTGTGCATCAAGTTGGTTAAATACTGAGATAAATATACTGAGATGCACGGTCAACAAAACGTCAAAAATTATACTACACAGTTTAATGTCATGAAAATTCGCATATATTAGGATGTTACACCGTGATGACTGGTAAATGATTATCGATATTGCGATCGTGAATATAGTGCCTTTATCTTCAGGGCAAAGCAGTCTGAGAAGTCTTGACGTGGTGACATCGCAATATATCTGAATTTTCAACAACATCTTTGTGAGGTCTGCGTCTCGAGTTTTAACGTAATTTTTCCACCTTATGATTTTCTTTTGCAGGACTTTTAACAACACCAAATGATGTTCTGGGGTGAGACAAACATGACAATCCAAAAAATATCGTAAAGTTACAGAAGACAAGATTCAGATTAGTCTGCTGTTTACAATGGTAATCACGGGTAGCGCATAAGTTGGATGATTGTGTTTTTGAGGTACTCTTTTTATGGTTTCTCTGTTGTCCTCTGTCATATTCAAATGGCTGGCGACTCCCATCATATATAGTGGTCTATCTGTTGTTCAGCCTATCAGCCAATTGCGTCATATGATGCGGTTGCTCACGTTACCCTACTAAAGGATTGTTTTGCCTCGTTGGCCCGCCACGCAGTCTTCGAATTACCCATCAATTTCCCTGCCACCACCAGCAGCAGCACCCCCCAACGAATCCAGGGTTGATGAAGGCTGGTTTCAGGCAATTGGATTGTCTCTTGCCGCATCGAAGATAACTAAGTGTGTGGCTCTCCCTGGTGCCTAACGAAACCACGAAGGAAAATTTAGTGTTAATACCTATGCCATAATATACCGACATCACAAACACGGACACACAGAATAAGTAAAATCGTGAAAATGTATTGTAAAAAATCTGGTCTTCTAACTTAAAGCATTGGTCTCTACTTCGAAGGTTGTCATGTTAGTCTGATTCCCGTTGCCAGTTCCTGAACCTCTTAAGTACTTACGCTGATGTTGATGTATTAAATGAAAGCTGGAACCTATTATACTATTTGTTTTAATTAGAAAATTATATTGGCCACAGGCCACAAGGGTCATTCAAGAACAAAAGTGGAGTTGTACCTAGGGTCAGTTTTATAATAAAGATTTGCGTTAACTGGCGATTTTGAAGTATGAAGTTTGAGTAGCCTTCGATAGAAAATGTAGATTTATTGTGCTGATAACTTTGGCTATTTCTGTATACAGTTCGAAAAAAGACGTATATGAATGTGAAAGTAAAGCTCCGGATATTTCCGATCTCGACACCAGGCGGCTTTGAGTGTTCTGCTTACACATCGCCACTTTAACTCTAGGAAAATGTCCTTGGTTACTATTGGATAAGGTGGAAGGATGAAACTAGATATGAGGTAAAACTAATTAAAGTAATCTGACATAATTTAAAATGGACCCCAGACTTGTTTAAGATCTTATAAAAACACATAGAGAGAAGTACCTTTCTTTATTAACTTCGTGCATCTAACTTAGAATACACATAGCTACCGCCAAGCAGCTTATGTACGTCGCAAAATTCTAATTCCTTTCTGTTGGCATTGGGTATGTACCATGTTCTTATACCACTGAGATCATATCCTAGAGGCTACGGACTTAGTGAACAAACAAAAGATCATTCAGGTGCAGGAGATGGACCGAAAGATAAAGTTTCTGAAGTTCTGTGAATTTCAAGTATATAAATATCAGTTGAACCTTGACCTTGACGCCAAGTTTGAGGAGCGCCAATGTCACATCAGATATACGTAAACTAGATCAAATCTAACTTTGTTACTTTACTGCTCCAGTCGAAATCTGATAAAAAATAATTCAAGGTGGGCAATGTAAGTATGACTTAACACTGAGGCGCTTTCGTGCAACCATTTTGCAGTTGAAAAGCAATAAATATTACTTACACTGAGTGTGCGTTTGCAGCCTTTGGTATCCATCATGTAATGCGCATGCGCCGTTTTTTCTCCTGTATCCCGTCCGGCTGTACAATATTTTTCCACATTATCTCATAAATGGCACGATTTTCGAAAAAGTTACTAAATATGAAATATGTGTTTTGATTTGTCTACAGCTTTTGTCAGGAAATATTTCTCATTCTAAAAAAAATTGAGCGAGATATGATGAAAATTGTACATTGGTCTTCATGCTAAGTACCCCTTATTCTTGTTACATTTTAATGAAACTTTAACTTTCTTGACAGATGTTCTAAAAGTATTCAAATATCAAATTTCATGAAAATCCGACTAGTGGGAGTCAAGTTCCATGCGGAAGGAAGGACGGACAGACGAACAGATACACGTGACGAACCTAGTATTCGCTTTTCGCAATTTTGCGAACGCGCCTAAAAACAGAATGGTTCTTTGGTTAAAGGTAAGAGACGTACGCGAGCACGGACAATTTTAATTCAGTTGTTTCCTGTCTATTACGCACATTTCCTTCAGGTACAAGGAGACATTTATTCATTTATGTTTTACGTGTTCATCAGGAGAAGCATTTGTAAATAAAATAAAGGTCCTTGAGATAATGCAATGTTTTTAAGCAACTTCGTGCGTTTATGGGAAATGATATGATTTCCACTTTACCAGTATAATATTGTCTTTCTGATAGACACGTGCATTAACCCTTTAAAGACGAAACGCGGACTGCTTTATTTAAAGACCCAGTCCGTACCGCTCAGTAAACACTTTTCATCTCGGTAATAAAAACCTATCAGTTTATGACGTAAGTGGCACAAGTCGCTGTTTGTTCTCAGATAAATATAAAACACATAAATACAGTGTGGCAGAGGGTACAGTTGTTGAATGTTAAACCTGTTGTTACATCACGTAACCAGTAGGCTTTAAAAGGTTAATCGGTTGTCAGAAAATGAACCAGCTGTATAAATAGATCGTATTTACTGTGTGATATATGTTGAAGTTACGTCTCTTCAGAAGGGGTACGAAGGAGTTTAGTGATGGATACTGGAGACACGAAAAGTGTGTGTGCACATGGTGTGTGTGTGTGTGTGTGTATGTATAAGAACGTATGTATGTATTTTGAAATTTTATTTGCCTCAGCCAAAGGAGGTGCTGATAAGTCCTTAGCCCGACCCTAGAAGGAAACAAGCTAGAGCGACCAAGACTTACAACATTCTACCAAGACTTAACGCGTACAAACAACAGGAATATATTCCTGTTATTTGTACGCCATAAGTCTTGGTATAGTGTTGTGAGTTTGGTCGCTATAGCTTGTTTCCTTCCAAGGTCGGGCTAATGACTTATCAGCACCCCTGTATTATTTTTGAAAATGCGCCTGAAGTGAATATCAGCCGTGAAAAGAAGCAGTACTAAAACCGCTTAAAATTCGACCAAAGTGCTTCATTCTGCGAGAGTCAGGAAATCTCGAGGGGTCTGGACCAAAGGAGTCTAAGGTTTTTCATTATTTTGAAAAAACGCGACATGCCAACAGATTTAACATTACTTAAATTTTTTTTTTCATATGTTACTTTACGACTTTTCGGTGCACGTTTGCTCTACTCCTTACTTCGGTTCTACTCGATGGAAGGAAACAAAATATAAACTTGATATAGAACATCCCCGTTGGTGTCTCAGGCTACAAATATCTGTTCGTTCATTTGTCAGTGACACAAAAAAAATACAAACATTTTAATATTTACTACACATTTATACAGTTTTTAATATTCCGTTTAGACTTTACATGTAGATACTCTTTGCACGTTGTACATACATTCACAATACATCTTTAATGTAAAGGAGGAGATCGCTATCCTCATGATATTCAGAGTTTCTGTTTTTACTGTTCTTTTGTAGCTTTCTGACGACGGTTCGATTTTAAGGTTGAAACTATTCGCTAGGGAAACGTTCAAAAGTAGGCTGTTGTGTGTGATCGGTAATGGAATAAACATAAATTTGAGAAACAAATCATCTTTTGTTTTCCATATGATTTATTATTGCGTGCAAGTGTCTTGGGATTTGAGGTGTGCAACTTCGAATCTAGGTTTACATACGTCTCGGCGCATTGCTGCTCCGTAGTCTAGTTGTCCGCATTGTTGCTTCTTTCCGTACTAGAAATATATTACCTTAGACGGCTGAACCTCTAAACAGAAGTTATCTTAAGGATTGTGGTATTTGTCTGCCACAGAGAGGAGTGAGTTTGCCTATTGATTTTTCGCTCTGCGTCCTTGTTCCTCCAACCCCTGCCCCAAGAAGTTGGTGGCACACAACCGGTCGTTGTCTCCCATTTCATCCTCTCATCATTTACACTGTCTGGTCTTCACTCTTATCCTCATTCTTGATTGATCTCTCTGTGTTATCATATCCTTCTTAACCCTTTTTCGATTAGTTTGTCATCAGATTTCATCGGAATAGACAAGATATTTCCGAAAAAATTCTGTAAAATACCGCTGTAATACAGAAGTTCCTGAAAGTGTAGTTTAATCGACTGTGTCGTAGAGTTTCTTAGAAGTGTTGTGTAAATGTATCCCTGTGATATTGAGTTCCGTAACTGCTGCGCCATATGCAGCGTTCATAAAGAAGTTTCTCGAAATTATGATCAACATACTACATTAATACAGAATGTGTGAAAATGTTGCGTAATATATCACTGTGGGACAGAGATTTCTGAAAATGTTGTTTAGTGTACCACTAGTGTAGAGGATCCTAAAAGTGACGTGTAAACATTGCAGTGCCATAACTTCTTCTTCTTCTTCTTCTTCTTCTTCTTTCTTCATCATCATCATCATCATCATCATATTCTTCTTCTTTTCATCATCATCATCATATTATTATTATTATTATTATTATTATTCTTCTTCTTCTTGTTCCTCTTCTTCTCCGTAAATGGCACCACAATCCAGCGTGGACCGTCGCCTTCGTAATGGACTTCTCCCAGTCAGATCTATTTTTTACCTGCCTTTCCAGTTTTTAATTTTTCACTTATTAATATCTGTATATACAGAGTTCCGCCATCCGTTTTTTGATCGTCCTCTTGGTCGACTCCCCTGACCAGTGCCATAAGAGTTGCCTGTATATTCTGTGTAATTTACGACTAATAAGCAATTTATCTCAAGGTTATGTGTCAGTAATTATCTTCATTATTGTAGGTTAGGTTTTTGTGGCACGACTGTTATTAATATTTAAAGAATTCAGTCACTCTGTGTCTGTCTTCCCACAAGTCCATAAATTCTTCCACAGCCAGTTCTCCGAGGACTGCGATCCAGTGTTTTCTCTTTCAATTTCCAGTATCATTACTTTCCCTTAAGTTCCTCAAGTAGCTTCTTACACCATCTTCATCGTGTTTCCGTCACATCTATCCTGCCTTCTAATTTTTTTCCAATAACGTATTTTAAAATTCAGTTCCTACGCCAGATGTGGCCAATTAATTTAGTCTTTCTTCTTTTTATTTGTTGTAGAATATTTTTCTCGTCTATGACTCTTTGTAATACTTCATTTCTCACACGATCGGTCCACTGACATCCTCCATTTTTCTGCAGCACAATATTTTAAAATTGGCCATGTATTTAAAGACCACATTACGCACTAGATACAAATCTAGATATTTCAGTGAAATATAGCTTACCCTGAAACGAAAACGCGTTCCAGTTTCTTTCTTTACAAATCATCGAAAATTGTTTAAAGAAGTGGAAAATTAAAGTTAACGAATTCAAGTCACCGCACATAACATTTACCCTCCGGAAAGGCCACTGCCCTGCAGTCAACATCAACCAAACTATCATACCTCAAACAGAAGTAGTTAAATACCTATGACTACACTTCGATTGCAGGTTAAATTGGAAAGGACACATCCTCAAATAAAGAAAACAAATCGGCTTAAAAACAAAAGAGATCAACTGGTTGATAGGAAAAAATTCCCATCTATCTATAGAAAACAAATTACTCATCTACACAGCGGTAATCAAACCTATATGGAGCTACGGAATAGAAATGTCGGGCTGCGCCAGCAAGGCCAACATAATCATCATGCAGAGATCCCAATCCAAAATTCTCAGAGCCAAAGCAAATGCACCCTGTTATGTAACAAATCATATTCTACATAGAGATTTTAACATCCCTATCGTAAGTAATGTCATCAATGAAAGACTCACTAAATATCACAACAAACTGTAAGTCCACCACAAACCATTATTAGAGCCACTACTACAACCTGTAAAAGCTAGGAGACTAAAACCATGCTGGCCTTTAGACTTGCAAGGCACTTGAGGCGACAACGCTAGATGAATACCCTAACACGTCATAGTAATACACCGTATCGTGGCGTACTTTGTATAATCATCACATTTTCTTATAGACTGTATTCTTTCTGATTGTCAATAAATAATAATAATAATAAGTCTTTATTTTTCTTTAATTTTGTGCTTCCACAATGTCAGCTAGCTGGCCGGATAATCACCAGATCTTTGTAAGACATAAGACTGTGATTGTTTGTTCAGTGTTGTGGTATTTTTAATATTGTAGAGTGTAATATTTGAGGTGAATACTACACTTTCAGAGAAATGTGCTGCCTTCACCTTCAAGGTTATAGTCACTTCTTCCTAACGAAGGATATTTCATCACTTCTCAGTTAACAACTTTCTTCTGGGTTAACATTCCATCTTCTTGTGTGTCAAGAACCTTTCTGTTCTTGACAGATTTTACATCCACTTTCATTTAACTGCAATTGCCTTATCGCACATATAGAAATTTGTGGTGTAATTCTTGTGTTTCTGATTGGCCATTTTCTACAATTGTATGAATTGTCATAAAAGTGGTTGAACTTCTGGGATTTTCATCCCTGTAAGGACACGTATTCCTGTTATTTTCCAGGCCCATATCATATCTGGAGCCCACACGAATTTCTGTTTAGTGGACAAAAGAAACTCCTTCCCTGGGAGTAAATAGAAATGGGTTTTATACTGCCATTTTTATGGTAGACATTACGATGTGCTAGGGATATGCTAAAACATTAATTAATATATGTCAAGCACAACTATTTGATGTGTACGGGGTTACATGTTTCGAACTTTTTAAACGGTCACCATCAGGCCTTCTAGCGGATCGAGTCAACAGACGCCGTGTACACGTTGAGATCCCAATGTGTTTACATTGATAAAATAGATTGTATTTTATCAATGTAATCACATTGGGATACCAATGTGTACACAGCATCTGTTGACTCGATCCACTAGAAGGCCCGATGATGTCCGTTTAAAAAGTTCGAAACATGTAGCCTCGTACACATTAAATAGTTGTGCTTGACGTATATTAATTAATGTTTTAGTTTATACTGACAACTTACTTCCATGAAGTTCCCAGGCTAGGAAAGTGTGGTACTTTACCTCTTCGCCCAGTATCGTTTCTTATGTAATATAATAGGCGTAGACAACTTTACATTGACCTACAGTCTATGGTCATTGTAGTTACCTTTATGCATCACCTTGAGATATTTCGCTCGTCAGAGGTCACTTTTATTTAAATGTTGTGCCTTAAATTATATAAGAGCATGGCCAATGCTAATAACTTATGTTTGTTGTTTAGTTGGACGGATGTAATGGTTTAGTCCACAACTGATAAATCCGCACGTAGTTTGAAATTCCCTAAATTTGACGGGAGATAGAAGTTTACCCCATTAATCGATAAACTTTTGTTCGTGAAACGACCTCTGCTTCTGCTTATGCATAACTGAGGTAGCAGTCATTTGTCAGACGTCTATAGAAACTGGGGCAGCGCGCGGAAGGGTAAGGGCGGGCACTGCTTGTAGATAGAACAAAGAAAGGGGCCACGACTTCTTGGAATAATGCATTCACTCGTTTACTAATGCAGTTGAATTTTGTAGTATACCTATTGATTTCTGAGACACCTTATAGACAAGGCGAGGACTACTGTCGCCGTGCACCTATGCAAACACTGTTCCCCTACCACTTCCTGAAAAGTACGCAGACGCGTTCTGCTGAAGCCCATCTCCGTTTGATTCTAACTTAAATGTGTTTACTTCAGTACTGAAACTACGTAAAGGAAATACTGATAAAAATAAAGTCTTCCGACAATTTTCATATTATTAAATGTACTTAGTGATATAGGGAATTTTACTGAAGAAGGAAGAGTTTAGTTGTAGGGAAAAATACTGAAACTTAGTGGCGAAATCTGCGACAAAGGGAAGGGAATAGTGTAAGCCTAATTTTATCTGCTAATTGGGATATGACTTATTTTAAAATGTATCTGTTCTTCCCTACCGTAATAACAAAACTTGCCCATTTTTCAAAACAAAGCCCTGAAGAGAGCATGGTGACCGAAATCAAAAAAAGTATATGGGATTATGGAAAAAAAAACTTAATGGTGTCGAGGGTTATAATTTTAGCATGCAGGATATAACATCGAAATAACCATACGGACGGAGGGTGAAACATAAACGCACATGTAACTGACTTGGAAACAAGAGTTACGCAGCCGAAACCTCGTACGGACTGGGCACACTTGGAACATGTGTTTTAAGTCTTGCGATAGACATAGATGTTTTCCTGGCTATAGTGCTCTATGCCCACTCCATGTAATGGACCTGCGATGGGCTGATTCTGTGTCAAAGATTTCTACTAGATATCTAAAAAATGCTTCTAAATTAGTGTCAAAGCATACAAGACCGAAATAGCCAATACGAAACACGTGAATAGGAACTGCGATGATAATTATCAAGATTTAAGCTTTGGTTCTTACGGCCTGTGGTGTACACGCCGTCTTTCAAAACTCAATTTTTGTAATTAATCTTCACTTAGTACAAAATGTTTCGGCCTCAATAGAGGCCATCATCAGGCACTAACATTAAAAGAAAAATGTTGAATGAGATACTAATGCACAAATTTTACGCCGAGAACCCATTACTCTCTACCTGATATCCGTACAACAGTATGTATATCAAAGTCTTTTTTAAGCGGCAGCACCTTATGATGGCCGTCATTAAGGCTGAAACATGGCTTGTTAAGTGAGTGACGATTCACTAGAAATATTCATTAGCGGAAGAAGACCTGTATATTTTTCTATTAAATAAGATATATTGTGACGTCTGGTCTGTGTTTGGGTTTCAGGTAATTCGAATGGGATTTTCAGAACTTTGGTAGTCTGTAATTCTCTCAATGACAATGAAATATGTGGGCTCATGTAGTGTAACAAAACAGTAAACCGTAAATTTATTTAACTGACAACAAAAATTGATATGCCTTTGTAAAAGGTCTAATCCATCTGTAAAAAACGTAAAATTTGAAATGTGTTTTTGTGTGTGTTTTGCGTCCTCTGTAATTTCCTGGAACTTGTAAAAGGTTCTGTTGTGTAACACTGTGTCGGTACTCTTATTGTCTTTACGTGTAACAGTGTAACTGTGGAATAGATTAAATCAAACGTCGGTCCTGATGTATCCGGAATGAAACGAGCAAGATGTGCGCTGAAACTGCCTGCTTCCGGTTCATCTGAACTGCCGATAAATCACCGCCGAATACAGCCCAGCTGCTGTCTACACGATTTAGCAAATTACGTCAGAAATTACATCATTCACAGCATGTTTCCTGCTCGTCAAATTTCACGGTATCATCTCCTGTCTGTATGGTGAATCGTTCCTCTTAACTCTGTGGATCTCCAGCCGTTCCAGTAGCTTCGCTGCTGCGATATGAAATTTCTCCCAGAAAATGCAGTACTGGAGGTGGGAGGAAGCGTAGGCCATTTATTGCGGAGTAATTAAACGTTGCGTATGTTTAAATGTTTTATTATAAATTATACAATACAATGTACAATGCAGACAGTGTACAATACAATGTACGTGTAACCTAAAATTGTAGCGATTTGGTGCAACCATTGTTGCCTTGGACAAACAGAAAGTATTGCACAACCTGAGTGTTCATTTGTAGTCTTAATTATCCAGCATGCAATGCGCATGCTCCCTGCTTTATTTTCGTCTTTGTTAATAAAAATCCAACCAGGTGCAACGGTATGCAAATATTTATTTACTGCAAAGTCACTACATGTTTCGGGTATCACAGCACCCATCATCAGGAGTACTAAAAACTGTAACCGCAACCTCCGGTACAGGTCATAATACCGGTACAGCTACTTCCCTCCAACGTGGCCAGCAGCATACTGTTGCATCTGGTTGGATTTTTATTAACATTGAAGCAAGATGCACGGAACCATGAGTTTAAAATTTCGTCTGTATGTTGACCGGCTGTATTTTTCCACACTGACTCATAAATGACACTATTTAAAAAAAAATAGATATAGACGTATAAGTAAGTTTGTTTTTATTTCTCTACAAATTTGTCAGGAAAAATTTCTCATTCTAAGAAGAACTGAGTAAGGTATGATAAACAATGTATATTGGTCTTCATGTAAAGTGCCACTTATTCTTGTCAGATTTTAATTAAATATTAATTTCCTCGACAGATTTTATAAAAATATTCAAATATCAATTTTCTTGAAAATCCCACCAGTGGAACCAAGTTGTTCCATGCAGATGGAAGGACAGACTGACGAACAAACGGACAGAGAGAAACGACGAAGATAATAGTCGCGTTTCGCAATTTTGCGAACATGCCTAAAAGTAGCAGTCACTGCCCTATTAACCCTACATGTGTACCTTTATACTAATATGACGCAATGGGCATGGCATGTAATATCTACCAAGATACGATATACCGACCACACACTATGATGCATGCTACTGTGAGGCGAACGAAAATATGTACAGTGACCTGCGATATAATTCCTTTATCAAAGTTAAGTGCGATGTGCATAGCCGTAGTTTTTAAAATGTCATGAAAATGTCATATGCATTAATGAGACTTCAGTCGGTGTTTAATCAGAATGTAATTAATTACTACATGGTACCATATTGCTCTGGAAGAAGCAAGCCTGGAGAGGAGAACCGATCCTAACGTCGAAAAGCAACGTGTTCAATAAATTACAATACATATGTTGGAAATATTCCAAGAAGTTAACAAATTAAGATGTCATAAACCATCGTCAGGACCCCATAAAATAATCACATGTTCTAGACTTAAATTCTAAAGAACGAAGACGAATTTGATATTTAAACACGGGAGGGAGGTTATCAGACTGAATGTTAAAAGAAATAAGACATGCCGTTGTGGTTTGTTTTGAAATGACTTAGGATACCTTCCAGTGGCTGGAGGAATTGCAGAGTGGACTGTAACTTCGAATTTCGTGTAAGACAAGTGATGTTTTTACCATTTGAAAGATTTTCAGTTTTTTTAAAGGACTATGCTCATGGATGTCTAAGTATCTAGCATGAAGCCTTCATGCGATGGGCATGTTGAAACAATTATGTGAAGTTTGTACAGCATAAGTCCTAATGGTGTAAAAAAATGCTGTGAAACTAGAGAATGGAACGAAAAGCGAGTCCAAGTTTCATCTTCAATTTGAATTCGTTACAAAAATTTTGCCCGCACATGATCTTACATGAAAGTATAGCGTGCCCTTAATCAAACATAGTTTTCAGTTGATAATTAAATTCATATTGTGCTGTCACTTAATGCGTCAATTTAATTATGCTCATAATACTTGTATGTTCACAACAAGGGATCACAACGACGGCATAGCCTACTTGGACTGCTCATGCACTCGGGGCATGGACGTATATCTACGATGCCCTGTGTATGTTTTGTCGTGTGTAAGTAGGGACCTTTCGGAAAGCCGATACCTTATCTTAGAGGTCTACCGTAAGGTTCATAGCTTCAGACCGTGACCTTCAAAAGCTAGGACTAAATGAATCATATTTCAGAATTCGGCCCGTACAGCACAGTGAGCACCTTACTTATCGATTATAATAAATAATCAGTTAATGTAGCATAGAGAAATAATCGCTGTTCTGAGATCTATACAAAGCACACGAATGTATCCGTGGTAAAAATATAGATTTTCTGGAAGCTAAATTTGGTGTTAAATAGAATAAACACTTAGCCCTAAAGGGTTAAATCTGGACTCCAACAGACCAGATGGAAGGTCTGATAACTACAGCTGAAGATGAAAAGGAATAAGAATTTCTTTGTTTATGTTATTGATTTTTAGGCTAATGACATCAGTTTACTGTGTGACTTGCTGTCCTCACGCGATCAAAGCTGCTGAAGCAGGCTTATTATCCTTGCTTTTATCATTCTTATTAGCCCCAACTGGCATTGTAGCTTGTTCCTTGGTGGCAGTGCAAAACTGTAACATGTTAACAAAGTATTACCTGCCGGATCGATTACAAAACCTCTCTCTGCACAGGTTTTGCCTTCTCGTTTCTGTGCTTAGTCTCTGAAACTTCCTATACCGTTCCGAAAGCGTAGAACATCCCATTGCTACGCACACACTTGCAGTGCAATTTAATTTATAAAATAAAAAGTATCAGAGTTTAAACGTGTAATTACCAGACGGTATCAGCGGCGACAGATATTAGAAAAATATTTGACGTCACATATCGCGCTATTATATGCAAAGTTTAACGATAATTAAGAACAATTCAGTGTTCATTGTTGCGGTGTATTAAATTAGGTCTATCTGTGAAAGTTTAAATTACCCTGCTATTTTTACGTTATTTTTTTAACTTCATTACATGTATGTCTAGTAGAATACGCTAAGACGCCTGACCATTATATGTGGAGTTAGTTACAAGAATTAAGACAGTAAGAGCCTATCGGTGACACAGAGATTAGAAGATGTTATTGTTGTAATATTGCTTAGGTACATATTTAATAATTTCCACGGACTATCAGTTACTTGGGGGTATGTATACACAATGAGATATCGCACTGAACGGAAAAATTAACCACAATGAGATACCGAACTTTCGAAGCTGAATTTATTGAACGGAATTACTTTAATTCAGTTAAAATGTAAATTTAAAAATGAACGAGACTGCACAATTACTTCCTGTGTGCAACGTGTTTGTTGCCAACTGATATTTACGCCTACTCAGTTTTCGAAGGAGTTCCTTATCCAGTCTTCATCCATATAACCTGTTGTCTGAAAATACATCTTACGAAATACGTTCAGATTAAAAAGTTTCGGAAGTTGCCAGTAAATGTGGTTGGTCGCAGGTGATGACATGGCGGTATGCATGAAACCCCGGGAGTACACCACGTATTGCGCAAGGGAGCTGGTGTTCTGTGGCAAATGGGAATCGTGGGACATGGTTATACCAAGGCGTTTCAGGTGCAGATCGTTTCAAACAGCACCAGCAATGTCATTCATGAGCCAGGCGTCGTCATAAGCGAAAAGCGATATTTAGAAACGCCCGAGTTCTTATCGTCATCAAGAAAATGCGTCCCGGAAAGCCCGCGAGTTGTGTGACGAAAACGACCGTCCTCTTGTGGCCTGCGCTCTCGGAACACATTGCCAGGCACTCGCTGGAAGGTGCTGCTGGAACATTGCTTTTCACAGCCCAGACCTTTCAAGATGCAATTTCCATGTGTTCGGCCACCTAAACAGAACTCCGAGAGGTCTAACTTGCGGGTTTGTCGAAGACGTGTCGGTCGCAAAATTTCGCTGCTTCCAATATAATGTGTTGCAGTGTGTCTGGATTTTCAATACCTCTCTTCATACTCAGTCAAAAATGCATGCTCTTTGACATGTGTTTTCTTGTAAATAATTTATCAAATTTTACATTTAGGCCTATATAAGAATAGCGATATTTAGAAGAAATATTTGGGTTTTCTTAACGCGGACGGGGATGCAATTTTCTATTTCTTTAAAAAGAGAATAAAAAATCATTATCAAAGTAAGTGACAACAAAGTAGAGAAAATTACATACAAACACTTGAAAATGTAAACAGACGTTAAAGAAGAGGCTTGTAGATTGAAATAATGTGGAACAAAACTGAATTTACGAAAATGAAATTTAGCTTCGTCTGAGATATGACTTTCTTTAGTGTGGTACAAATTTATACCACCGCGTCTGAGATATATGTTGTCTTCGTCTCTAGGGTTGCTTACTGTGAATATAGTGGTAGTAGTGTTCTCCGAAACGTCGGTAAATTTCTGCTAGGCTACACGTCGTCACATTCCAAAAAACAGTAATCTTCTTAGTCCACGCCGTCATTCCTTAAATTTTGCAAAGTTATAAACGGCACTCTGATGGAAACGAGATGTTACAGCATAGAGCCTGAATAATCTTCCGCACGAACATACAGTCCGTAATGATTTATTGATGGATTTAGTAACGTCAGTTAAAAAATACTGTTGGTGTCAAAAACATTATTACACACTTCCCTGCAGACAATTGTTGCCACAGAAACATGTCTGACTGGGTTACTAATATTGAGTCGGAGACGAACGTCAGACAGGACAGTTTGTAAAGGAAACCAGGAGGGATTAGAGTTTGATGGAACACATCATCTTCTGGTTTACGCTGATGATGTGGAAACATTGTGCACAAACGTAATATAAGGGAGATTCAAAAACTCGTTCAAGCCCCAGAATACTGTTTCTTACGACGCTGACACTAGTACAGTTGTTTAATGAAATTTTTCGCTTTTATGGAACATGGATGTGCATTACGGTGCTCACATCAGCCACCACTGGAGTCTGTCAAGACGCAGTTGAAGCCGTTGTGCGGGTTCACAAAATATTTCCTTACATTCAACTGTCATATCATCCTGAAGTAAACTATATTCTATCTTCAAACTGGTCATAGGCTGTAAATACTTAAGTCCTCCCTATAGGACTTAAAATGGCGCTGTTATCTCTAAAGCAATCTTACGTGGCACTAGTCAGTGAGTGTTGTGTGTAACTCAGCAGAATTTTAACGTCCCCGTTAATCTCTCTCGTCCTATTTCTTTCCATCCAGCAAACCAAGGCTGCATTTATTGCAGCAGTTGAATGCTGGTGGCACTGGACTCTCCTTTTTCCCCCAACCTGTCCACACGGTAACATGGTTCACCTCCCACGTTGCAGATAACAATCGATTATTACTCTCACTACTCCATTCTCTACCTGTGCCTAATCGATCCAGTCCGCAATTTCCCCCCTCACAAACAATTTCATAATGCGGCTTTCATAATTTGAAAAGATTAATCGGAAAAGGGAATATATCAGCTTTTCCGGTATTAAACATTCTCCTTATTCCAAGTATAGAATTAAATTTTTATTATATATATATTTAAACAGAAATCAGAAATCCTCAAATCATTACTAACATTTTGCAACGTGGGCATGTAGAGGGGCCAGGATAGCTTAGACGGTACAGCGACTCGCTCCTGGTTGGAAGATTAAGAGTTCGAACCCCGGTGGGCGCTAGGTCTTAACTCTTTTCTACACCCGTTCAGACAGGCCGTGAGACCCACCAAAACCCTTAAACGATGGATTCCTTGTCTTTATACCAGGTGTAAGTGGGCCGGAGTGTGGTGTTGACTACCATCCCGTCTAGCATCGAGACAGAGTTGTGGTAGGGCTGCAATTGTACTTTATGTCAGTGCGTGAAATGACATGCAGCATGGCGAGCTTGATATTTATCTGCGGACATGTATACACCTCTCAATGCCAATCGAGAATGTTGTTGATGGCCTGAGATATACATTCTTTTTGTCGTTATACGTGACAACCTCACGGCATGTCTGTGTTACATAACAATTTCTGTTCTGCTTTTCCTCCGCTTTTTCTCCTCTTACGTGCGACAAACCGCAGTCTATGTACTGCGTAAAGCAAAGTATCGTTGTGAGGAAGAAAAGTGTCACAAATCCGAATATGCAATTTGTGAGTTTTGTAAAGGAGTAGGCTAGTAAAAATTGTCAAAAGTTAACTTGTTTTAACAGGAAAAGTGTCACAGCTATTATTAGATTCAACCTGAGGACGCCCTAGTGTTACTCTTCTTGTGAGCGGAATGATGACCGTGTGATTGGCAAAGAGTGACACGTATCGGGGTTGTGTGTTTGGAGTTGTGTCACTTTTCGTCCGGACTATCGGTATGTCCACGTATTTTTCTTTCTCTTGCAATCGCTTGTTGTATAAAGCTATCAAAACGCGGCTGTACGGCAGTAAATAATATACTGAATGTGATGTTACATGATTTCGGATATACAGTTTAAGTTTTTAATGAAAAGCAAGAATGATGTGTTGTTGGATTCTTGCAGTACTTATTTATGATTTTAGAGAGTATAATATAAAGATATGCTAGCAGAAGATAGTGAATGCTATAATAAATAACATTTATATTATTTCCATCACGTTTTTGGTTTGATGACTGTAATAACATTGAAACAGTACAGTCGTGAACTGCGACAGTGTGCACATTTGGTCTGTTATTTTATACCATACAGTGTCGCTTCCCCGTATTAACCATAAAAATGTCGTATTCTTTTCCTGCACTCATCTCCCCCTCTGTCCGAATATCACTAAAAATACACACGCGGTTACTAAATTTATTAGTTTGCGTGTATTTGAACTGAATATGACCTTGGCATCTTTCTCTTCATTGGCAATAACAGACTCTTTCTTTGTAGATGAAATTATGTTTTTATAACTGCACTGAAGTCTGAACAAGTACCCTGATTGCAACGAAGAACATTCGGATAATCATAATAAATTTCTATAGTAAAGCCAACAAGATGCACCGATGTATCAAATTTATTTTATTTTGGAATGACACTCTACATGTTTCGGACGGTCTTTCCGTCCATCATCGGGAGTTCAAGACTGTACATACTGCAACAGGCATATGTCAAACAGATACTGCTTGCTAGCAAGCAGTCAGCATTATCTGTTTGACATATGCCTGTTGCAGTATGTACAGTCTTGAACTCCCGATGATGGACGGAAAGACCGTCCGAAACATGTAAAGTATTATTCCAAAATAAAATAAATTTTATACATCGGTGCATCTTGTTGGTTTTGCTATAGAAATAATATTATTATCACGGCTTTATGAACGTCAAACCATAATCAACTTATGTACCAGATTCAGCTGTGTATAATTATATTAACCTTTCATGAAGCACGACTGAAGAGTTTGGTGTGCCAGTGTGACTGCATTTATTGTGTCAGTGTGACTGCATTTATTTTACCGGTGTGACTGCATTTACTGTATCTGTGTGACTGCATTTATTTTGCCAATGTGACTGTATTTACTGTGTCAGTGAGACTGTGTATTGTACCTGTGTGACTGCATTTATTTTGCCAATGTGACTGTATTTACTGTGTCAGTGAGACT
>Ga0123352_10007044_pt1 | contig 17295 bp, 11 predicted proteins | sample TergutLab28metaG_FD_89700 | JGI IMG/M metagenome (GOLD analysis project Ga0123352, IMG submission 89700) | Labiotermes labralis P1 segment gut microbial communities from Petit-Saut dam, French Guiana - Lab288 P1 | ecosystem: Host-associated > Arthropoda: Insects > Digestive system > Gut ... | reverse complement strand
GGGGGGGGGGGGTCATCTTAGATTAGAGTTGTCTTGCATTTGGGTAAACACACTACTGTATTTCCATTAAACACAGGCTGTTGTAAGATAGGAACACAAATGGCAAGGTAAAAAATGTAGAATGTTATTTCTTGGTTTGCTGCATATGTGTACCGAGGGCTAACACCTGATATTACGTCACAGATCTTCTCTGTATGGATAATTATGTTCACACTTTGAACATTAATGCATGCAAAATTTATTTGGTACCACTAATGGAGTCAGCAGTACCTCAGTAAAGTCATCCAAAATAGTAGTACCGCCTATAAAAAAAACCTTATTATAACAGTATTCTGACAATTTTTATCATGAAACTGTATCACAGAGAAATGCTGAAAATAAAAGTACTTCATTAAATTGGCAAATAAGTTGCATGATATATGAGGTTCTCCCAGTGATAAGTACCAAGATCTGGTCTTCTATGATACAGCCTACACATTCAGGGTAAAAAAAGGCCTATCCTGAAGACGGAGACACAAGGTTCCTCCAAAATATTGGCACTCACGTAAGAAATGACACATCATTGCATCTGAGAAGACTTAAATCTCAGTAATTAAACTCCCAGCATGGTATCAAAATGACATCTTCTTCTACAAAGGTAAAGGTAAAGGTAAAATTTTCCCGTTACAGACCCAGTGTGGTCCAGAGGGTGGGTAGAGGTATAGCTCTACTCTTTCTTGACCACAGCACTAGAAGGGGGTGAGTGGTCAGCAGCACGCCCTGGCTGCATTTTACCCCCGGGATAGAGCCGGTACCCATTTTACAGGAGGCTGGGTGGGCCCCTCGGCCAATCTGGACAGGCGGAAAATCTCGTCCCCGCCGGGATTCGATCCCGGACCATCCAGCCCGTAGTCAGTCGCTATACCGACTGAGCTCCCCGGCCCACTCTTCTACAAAGGTCATTCCAAAATTAAAGACAACACTGTTCCATAACCGAGAGAACTTGTTTTTAAATCTGACTCTTTACTGACCTTAAATAGTCTCCTGCCATACTGCGGACACATTACCACATTTATGGATGATGTCCGCCATCACATGCAGTAGACCTTTTTGATACATCAGTTAGCATGCACTCTACTACAGTCACAGCCCCCTCTCATCCAGAAGAGGATGCCACGTTCTTGCACTTTGAAAAGGGAGCACAGTAATTCAGGCTCCTATCTGGGAAGTATGGTGGATGTTCCAGAAATTAACCAATTCCATCTCCTGAACAAATCAGTCACAGTGCTAGAATTGCAACAGTGAGCAATGCTGTGTAGCACAGCACAGGTCCTGACCACAGGAGATGTAATCACGATGCAGCAGTGTGGGATGCAAATGATGTTCCAAAAGTTTTTGTAGTAACAGCATTCACTACTGTGCCATGAGGGATACTCTCATGACTGTAAACCACAGTGAACATGACTTTCAGCTGATCCTGTCCCTGTCAATATATTCATGGGCAAGGTGATCCTTTGTGACACAATTCACTTGACTGCTACCAGATCGGGGTCACACGAATGGACCCATGTCTCATCCACTACAGGCATCGGGAGAAGGAATGTTCCATCTTCATGTTCATAACAGCTAAAATTCAGCCTACAGATTTCCGTATAGTGCCACATGTGTACCTCTGTCAGACAGTGTGGTACCCAATGCCCACAGATTTTCCACTATTTCAGTAACTGTGGTAAGGTTTTGTGGATGGTGGATGATACAATATTAATCTCACTTGACAGTTTCACACATGTTCACTGTCAATTTGTATCCATTGATTTCCTCATATAAGCTATGTGGACCTCGCCAGCTGTTGTGAGCAGCCAGCCAGCTACAGTTCAGCTCAACATGCAAACACACATCCAGTAACAATGTGATATGACACAGCTGTTTACCACAAGCTTCTTGTAACCATTTGAGACACTGTTGTGCATTTTTGTCCACTCGTAACCTCGATTTTAATAATACAGTACCTTTCATACTTACTTCATACATTTTTAGAGCAACTCCATGAGACACATGACAACTGACACCAATACCACATAAAACAGATTGTAGAATCAAGCCAACAGACAGACACATGTAACAAAGAGTCACTCCTCCATAAAGCACACACACATTTCCAAGATAGCTAGAAACGCTGCATAGCACCTATGTTGCCATTAATTTTTTAATGACCCCCTGAGGGGTGACAGAATATGTCACAAAACCATATCAACCAGCCCTACTGTTAATGGAAGTTGTTTACTCTGAAGGTGAACTTCTTAACCAGGCTAAGCAAAGTTCTTGACACCATTACCCATGCCTCCATCACTTTCTGTTTGCATAACCAGATGAGGGGGTAGAGGAGGAAGAGGTACTAGGGTAAAGAATATATTTGAAATCACTTAATGGGCCCTGACACCAGGTCAGAGATTATGTAACAAACTGGTAGAGCAAGCCAACTCATAAAATGGTTTCAGTTCATACCTTCTTGGGGACAAGCTTTAATGCTGGTGGCAGCGGTTAGCCAGGTCAAGTAAATCCCCACTGTTACGACTCCCTTTCCACCACTTTCATTTTACAATACAACCTTGAGAAAGTGTAGCTAGTGTGTGGATGGAAGACTGAATCAACAGCAGTTACATAAAAGCAATAGACTCTCAAATCAATCATAACAATAAGAGTTGACAGACACTTTTTATTATCCAATAACTTTACAGCATACAACATTCGCAAGATGATGGTGTATTCTTAGACTGCTGTAACAACAGACTTCTCCTTATACACCATACTCACACTAATGTACTCTTACTGGTCTTGGACCTATCCACATTCTATTTCCAAATTACCATACTTACATCATTCATGGTGAAATCTGAATCACAAACTAAATGATTTACCACACAATGCTAATTGTCCAGAATATCAAAAACAGGGTTTGGTAAACCAGGTCAAACAAATCAGTAACTTCTGCACATACTACTGCAGAACAGTGTGCAGTACAGTGTACCAAATTTTTTAAGGATATGCCATCACAAACTACACAGCAAACTTTATTTGGTGCATAATATGAAAAAATAGCAAAATGTAAACAATATGCTTACTATTGGGAATATTACAAGTTTTTAACCACCACATCTTGAACAATGGCCCAAAAAGAAAGCAGTCTCTGCATCTGCAGTGTCTCCAACGTATGAAGATCTGTCAAGACGTACAACAGTGAGGATATTTGGATAACTTGTCTGGTTGACGCAGTTTCATGTGGTTTAAAAGAACTTTCATTTCTGTACAATATCGCAACATATATTGAAAGAATAAAGAAAATGTTAATCTCTGGGTAATTACATTTCATTAAGCATTACAAACTGAACAATTATGTCAAGAAATTAGTCACCTTGTACAGGAACCAAAGTGTCATTCCAGTGTTCACAGAAGCCCACAGTGACCCAGTCCTCAAACAGCTGCAGCCAGCACACATTGTTCAATGCCGCTCTTATCCAATCTAAACCCCCTGCTAAATATCTTACTTTGGAATCCAGTACTTTCACGAAGTACTCTGAGGGTCATTGCTACCTCATTTCAATCTAAGTTGAAAGCCTATTTCACTAAAGATTCAAATACCCTAACAAAATTATACATCACCAAGTTTCCCATTCCTTATTTTCTACAACCTCCTATATTTCAAGTGATATTCACCACTGAAGAGGGCATGGATTTCCCTCTACTACCACAGCCAGACCAATTTTGGGGCCCAACAAATCTCCTCTCTGATTGTGTCACTCTTCCACTATGGATAAACCAGCAAGGTGACCACACTTCTAAGTTCCCTTTACACCTCCCTAGCTTAGTGATCAAGGTACTACGGCACCATGCTTTGTCCGCAACCAATCTTGTTCCTACTGCCCATTCTAATGTTTGAAACTTACAGGGTTTTTTCTTGTGACATTATAAAGGGATATTTTCATTTAATGTACCAACTAAATACACTTACAATACACGATATTACAGTCACTTTAGTCTGACATGTTTTGGTATGGCATGCCAAAACGTGGCAGAGTAAAGTGGCTTTAATATCACTAATTGTAAGTGCATTTAGTTGGTATATGAAATGAAAATACTGATTCAAAATGCACAGAGTAAATAATTTTAAAGTTAGAATAGGATGTTTTATCTACTGGAAAGTATAAAATATGAAACAGAATTTTGCAATACTTCACCATGACGCTTTTTTTCGTTTGTTCATGATGTATTATCAACTGATAAGAGATTATTTCATCTGTTTTCCACATAATAATTTAACATCATCACATCACAACCAACGAATTTCATTCAATTCTCACATCTGACATAAAACTTTTCAGGCTGGACCCAAAAGGACACTGTCACTTCCACTATCACTCACAATGAAGATAAACAGCAAGAAATATATGCACATTACACATGTATTAGATCTTCTTTTCCAAACCAAACCATACTGAGCAACAATGATCAAGGAGACTCATGTGTGCAACATAAACTAACAAAGCCTTTCAAATCTGCATAACCAGATTTCAGAATGTACATATTTTATAACATTAAAATGTGTTTCCATGCTTCATACTAATATGAGTTTGAAATACCTCTAAACATATCTGCCAGTATAGAGGTTGGTATAAATTTCAAAGAAGTGATTTTTAACAAACACCAGTAACTTTCTCGACAATTTGTGTTCAATTGAACTGGCCACTCCCTTCAGTCACAGTTCTGTACACAGACAATACATCGTCAGCTTGAATAATTATACATACACGATCTATAAGATCCATGCAACAGCATACAAAATTATTCTTGTAAAAATATTTCATTTCGAGTCAATATACGGGAGCCAACACGCACACATGTACACACACACACACACATATATATCTTATATGCAGAACACACCTGCTATACATCTCCATTTGACTGACATTCCCTGCACCAACAAATCTCTGCATGCAGAAACATTGCCAGTTGCTGCTGGGGATGCCTCCACTTTTGATGGTCCATATTTAACATGGAAGTTTCAGAAGCTCTACCTTGTGTTCCCCTTAGGGCTTCTCTTTATTTCCTGCCAGGAAACAGATTGACCACAACTTAGTGCCTCTGCGTGGGGGCTGGACTGACCACCACTTCATAGATTTGCCTGGGGGACAGACTGACCAACACATGGTTCACCTGACTATGACTGAACAGAGAAAGGTGCAGGATGGGTCACTTGCTATGACAGTGCACCCTCATTTTCACCTACTCCTAAAACTGATGAGGCTCCTCCTACTAACACATTTACCGACTGAAATCAAATGTAATACAACAGATAAAATTTAGCACATTTTTTACGGTAACAAAAACCAACAATCCTGAGTAGAACTAGTAAACTCTACTTTCCTATTGCACAATTTCTGACTCTACAGATCTACCACACAATTTCTAGTTCTATGGATCTGACAGTGTTACTATTTTTTATTCCATTCTAGCGAAACTCGTGTCAGTAGGTTCTGTATATATTAGACTTGTTGGATATTATCCCAAAATTTTGTTTCATCATCTCATTTTTAAAATACTTGCAGTATTCCATACACACTATGTACATATGTGCATGATTCATATACATTGGATGTGACAGATGTTCCATAGCTTTCCAATTCAGTCTTCTGAAAAAATCCATAACTGTGCTGGCAATGTGGCAACAAACATTGCCATGTAACAAAGAAGTACTGACTGCAAGAGGTGTGGTCACTTACAAAACAATGTTCTAAGAAGTTTCTGCAGTAAACTATGCTTAGTGTCATACCAGGGAATACAGCATGTGTAGGGACCATACTGTCCTAATTGTGAGCCACAATCAACATTACTTTCAGCTGACCCTGTTCCAGTTCACATTTTCATGGGCATGGTGATCCCTGGTGATGCCATTCACTTGACAGTCTCACTATCTCAGGTTTATATGAATGGCTCCATGTCTCAACCACTATAAGCATCTGGTGAAGAAAGGCTTCACCTTCATGTTCATAAGGACTCACATGCAGCCTGGCAGTTTACATACGCTGCCACATGTCTACCTCTGTCACAGTGTGTGGTACGCAATGTCCACAGATTTACCCCATTTCCTATTTCCATGTTAATATTTTGTGGATGGTCAATTACACAATACCAATCTCACTTGTCAGCTTGGCACATGTCCACTGTCAATCTATATCCATTGGTGTCCACATACAAGCAATGTGGACCTCATCAGCTGTTGTGAGCAGCCAGCCAGCTATCAGTTTGCATTTGCCGTTTTCCCTCCCACCTCCAAATGCAAACACCCATTTGGTACCAATATGATATGGCAGGGCTTGCTCATCACAAGCTTCCTGTAATCACTTGAGACATTGTTGTACATTTTTGTCCACATGCAACCTGCATTTTAATAACATGGCACTATTGGTACTTACTGAACACCTTGTAAATGAAACTCTAAGAGACAAATGACAACTGGCACCACTACGGGACACTGAAAACTCATCAGAGAATCACACCGCCAGCCTGACATATGCAACAGAAGTCACGCCTTCCATCAAGCACACACATATTCACAAGGCAGTTAGGAATGCTGCACAGTACCTCTGTTGCCATTAGTTTTGCAATGTGCATTTTTTAATCAATAACTTGAATTTCTCCAAAAATAAAATTACATTTGTGTTCATTTAATGGCAGATGTACAGTAAGACAATGTATTAGTCCCTTTCTAGAAACAAGGATGTGGTAAGAAATTGGGTATGTTAACACTTAACATCGAACACAACTATACTTGTTTTTATTACAAGGAGTTTACAACAATGACATGTTTCGGTCCTATGTGGGCCATCATCAGGTTGTGGTTAGACTTACAGCTTAGGCTATACTAGCATGCGTGTAGTGGTTTTGGGTTGTAATGGGGCGGGTTCAAGATCTCATTATATCACAGGGTACATTAGAAGGATGCTGGCTTCAAGATAAAAAAAAAAGGAAAGACTCAAACATACCATGTTTATTTAAATAAAATAAAAATAATAATAAAAAAGAAAACTTAGTCTAATGAACTTCAGTCAAATTAAAATGTTACTTGTACTGTGCCTTCTTCCCTCAACGTTCAGTAACAGACTTTACATCTGTATGCATAAAGATGTGTCAATGTCAAATCAGAATTTGTACAAGAAAGAGTTAATAAAATGGCACACTCAGATTCAGTTGCAAGACAGAAGAAATGGAATCACAGCATTAAGATGAATTCAGATGGAATTCTGGAATCTTCAATGTGGATGTAGGAACAGGATGGATCCAGCTCATGACTGTGTCAAATGATATGCTTTGGTGTTAGCAGTGTTGAAACTTTAAGGTCTGTCAACAGAGTAGGTGTACTTACATGAGACAGCCAGAAAATCTGCCCACAAACTTACACTTAAGCCATTCAAAAATATGTGTATGAATCACCCTGGAATTGTTGGTCTCTAATTGAAACATTTTAAAAAATAATGTGTTTCTGTTACTTACTTATGAAATATTTCCTTCTTCTGTCGTGTTTGGCCCCCCCCCCCTCCCCGCAAAAAAACCCAAGAATTGGGAGGATGCCTGGCTCATCCCCCCTCCCCTCCACCCCCATCAAAGCCCATATACATTACACATAAATACCATACTGTTCTAATTAAATTAAAAATGAAACATGTATGGTCTAACAAAAGAAGCTGACCTTTGTCACCTCATATCACACAGTAGTTATTGGATATGACTTGAATCTGTATTCTCTACCCTCTCCTTTTTCAATGACATGACTAAACTTCGATTTCCCAATATAAGTGTTAATATTTCTTTAAAGTTTCTTTTAGTGCATTCTGTGATACTTACAAAGATAGCAACCATACCCTGAGCAATATCTAGGAGCCTCAGCTTGTACATAATCTTCCAAAAAGAAATGCAGCACTTCCAAGTGCATTGATATACATTTGTCCACTACTGCTGACTTCAATTTTGATAAGTTATTACTCAGAGCTGCTTCAAGTTACACTCTTAAACATACCAACTGAAAGACCCAATAAAAAGTTTTATGAAGTGTAGTCATTAACAGAGACTGATATGAAAGTCACAAGTGGCTCCGGCAATACCACAACATTCAACATCCTGCCACATGGCACACAAAATTTTGTGATCAATTTCTGCACATGCCTCTCTCACCCACGTCTTGAGCTCATGTAGTGCCACGGATCCACAAAGACTACCAAAATGATAGTAGGATGTACAATGAGTCACAAACATATCAGATTTCCAAAGTATGCAAAATATCCTGAATTATGACAATACAAATACTATAAAGATTTCATATACAGATTATAAGTCATGTTAAAACTTCAAAATTTCATCAACATGGTAAGTGGGGTGTGTATTTATGTTACCTTCTTAATGTTGCTTCAATTTATGCCTTTTCATTCCCAAGATTTATGAATCTAAGTGGTAAGCAGTTTAAGATTCTGATGGCAGTATAGAATGCCCTTTTTTAAAATGATTAAAAGTTGACATTTGTTTTATAAGGGTAGTGCTTATTCCTTTTATTACAACTGTGTACAGATGAATTTTTTAAAAATTTTCTTCATTATTTGCCATGAAGTTCATTAATGAATAAACATCTCTTCTTAAGATGATACATCCCATTGCGATGTGTATACATAAAGGTACAGGTAACACCATGACATGCTTCGGCACGCACAGAAGGGAGGCAGAAATATAGCTCCAAACCCTTCAGAACCTAGGCCTAGACGGAAGTGGGTGGTCAGCACCATATTCTGGCCACTTTACCCCTGGTAAAGATCCAGTACCTATTATACAGGAGGCCGGGTGGGCATCAGGGCTGGTCTAGACAGCATATAAAATCTCATCCCCACCAGGTTTCAATTCCCAGGGTGCATATAAATAACAGATTAATAAAATGACTGTCAATAACATTTATAGTGAACAACATTTAGGGTCTAATGTGCAGAAGCATGTTTCAGCTTATTTGTAAGCCATCATCACACACAGGTGAAAATACATCAGAAACCCTTACACACGACACCTCCTTTAATGAAAATTACTGAGATCTCTGTCTTACGTATCTAACAGGTTGTTACTGTAGATTTAAAGATGACACTGTGTTAAATTATTAATCAATTCCATATCAAAGAAATAAAATAAAACTACAACAAAAATACACACTACTGATGTTAGAGCTTTTGCCCACATTTCTCCTTATGTATGTGCAATAAATATCAATCAAATGGGTGCCTCCAAGCAGAGGTACAAATCTGTAATCAAAATTCATATGTAAACTGAAGTGGTTAAGGAAGGAATATGAATTAATGTACCTGCCCAAGGATGCACTCACTTGATTCATATTCTTATGCATATACAAGGAGGATCACACACCAAAGCTGTAAGATAAGTACCACACAATATGTTGTTATATTTTTATTATATGAAATTCAGTTTCAGCTTTAAATCCACAAAAAAAAGGAAATCTCAGTAATTTTATCAACTATGTAATGTGCTGTATGTAATGGTTTATCATATATTTTAACCTAAGGTTGCCACCCATCACGATTGTGTTAGTACTGTCCTGATTCCAGGATAAGTGTTTGACGTCCCAACACTGCTTAGCTGGGATGGTAAAATTCCTAATTTTTATTCTGTGTTGTGAATTATGGGTGAAATATAATTTTAAAACATGACAATTTCCATTCAAAATAAAATACTACTGCATACTTCAAAACTTTCAGCAATAGGCAAAAAAATCACAGTAATGTGCTTCTAATTTGTACCGTATGCTTCGCAAGCAATAACAAAAAATCAAAATATCAGCTTCAATAGCTGGCATCAGGCACCATCAGATTTTTCTGTTTCCATTAACACAAAATCGTGCAGGAAGATAATTAATATGATCATATATAATCAGACAAAATGGTGGTGTAGGTGGTGGGAATGTTTCAGTTAATTTGGAAATGCTGTTTGAGTCTTCACCTCTCAAAAACTTCAGTTTTCTCAGTTTGAAGGAACATATAACAACATTGGATGTGTCAATAAAAATTACAGAAGCAACCGGACTCAAAATTGATGGTGATGAACTATACAAGGTATAGATTGTACCAAACTGTTGGTGAAGAGACGAATGCGACAATACATATAAACAAACCAGAAATGGGTAGTATTTTTGCAAAGCCAGCGCCCATTTGCTGAAAATAGTGAAATCTGTTCTGTCCATTCCAGTGAGCTACGATACAACTGAATGTGTGTTTTCAGTAACGAAAAATCTGTGGGCAGATGAAATACACTTCAAATTTAAAAAGTGGAAAGTAAACTAACGTGACAAAGAACACTACAAGTCACCATACAACTTATCAGTATTAATGAAAACTGTGTACTGAAGGGAGCAAAAAAATGAAGAGAAGTGTGTTTGAAGGGTGTCAGTGGGAGAAGTACTACTACTACGACTAACTACAGCAGCAGCAGCAGTAGCGGCAACAGCAGCACAACTACCACCCCAACACCACTCCCGTCACCAACATTAGTGTTCAGGTCATACTTTGTTTCCAGTTTTGTGCTTCGTGAAAGTTAATTTTAGTGTTTATACTTTTCCACACTGGAAAATGGGCTGCAAAGTGCGTTAAAAGTTTCCTGACAGGTTGTAACATTTCACTCTTAAAACATGGCAAACCTATTTTTAACCTGTGGCTGAGGACGGCTTACAGATACGCCGAAACATGGCTCACAACGCACCATGTCCTATACAGCTGCTAGTGTCGGTTTCTTTATTCATCTGTTAAACCATATATTGACATGAAACGGGAAAAATTCTGTAATTTCTTGAACACACTTCTACGTGAAGCTCTAGTTTTTGCAATAACTACAATTCTACAATTATCTTTCTCCACCTAACCTCTTCCACCACGGACTCCATTTTCAAGCATGGTGACTACAACTCCGCCTAGTGGGCAGAATACACAGCTGGCTCCACTCGCGCGCAAAATTAAAACTTTATGAGCAAATCTATCACGTGGTTTGCATTTCGAAACAGTACCTTAAACGAGATCTTAGTAACGATGTATGAAAATCGGAAAACCCATTTATGGATACTGTTTCACTTACAGTATCAGTTCTGACATCACAATACCAAAAAAGCACACGGAATTTTATTCAGTAACAACTTATTCATTCATTGTCTAATTCCTACACATCCATTAATGTTTTCAGTGTTTCTGTACTGATGCTTTCCAACGCAACTATGATTTCTTCATTCAACTGTTCAGCCTGTCAGGGGTTCAAAAGAAGTGACAAACTACCAATGTCACCAATCAAGCTAATTTCAATCCAATTATCACACTCTTTTTGGATAACCCTGTGTATAAAATATCTTTCATGCTAATGAGCATTATCCAAAGAAAATACTCCTAAGAATCACACATAAAGTGACATTATGAATCTAGAGCGTCATAGCAAAGGCAGCAACCAATGTTCCAATATTCTGTTTTCAGTGTTATAATTTTAGTTGATAACCTGAAATTTCAGACATTTCCCATCATATAATTTCATTAATAATCGCTGAAAGGCACTACAGTCCGATTTTTAGACTGGCAATTATGACATACATAAAAGGTCAATAGTTCCTATTCTGTTGCGTTGGTGTATGCTTACAACAATGGCAGAAGAGAGAAGAAATGCTCAGCAGTGGATTGTATGTTTGGTTTAATATTGCAGCACTTGGCATAGCTAAAGAAACTTAATAATGAATGTCTACATCACCACAGTACCGCTTAGTGCAAGTTTTGATTCTACCAAGTTTAGTACCTGAGTATAAATGTAGCTGTCTTACCAAAACTTTTCAAGTTAAGGATTTCATTTCTCTAATAAGTTTCTAGCACAGGCATAAAATAATGCCACACACACACACAACAACAAATGTTTCTTCAGTAGATTTTATGCTCCAAAGTCAGTAATGATGTTGACAACCACAAAAATTTCCCAACTGACATTTACTGACAGTCTGCATTCAAAGCCTCTCATCTGTTGCAAATACTTATCAAATAATCATTCCTTAAAAGCACTACTCATAAATTTGCCACATTATGGACTCAAATATATACGGATATATATATATATATATATAAAACCCTTGTTTATATATTTATTTAACCAGTGTATTCTTGACAGTTCACTTTCAAGTCTACCAAAAGTAGTGCATTAAAAGTATGGAATATAAATTATTACACACAAAAACTTACACTAATATAGTGCTGAATAAAACTACACCCTATTTTAAATATCACATTTTTTATTTCACAGGCCATGTCAAATTTATGATACTAGGATACAAAATGCTGCCCATTTTTGAGCACCATATTTTCATAGGGGCAGAGCTCATCACCATAAAACGTAGAGAACACAAGAAATATTGTTAGTTTCAAACAGTAACTAAATACTGGGTCATTATTTTATGCAACAACTCTCTTTGTCACTTTCCCCTACTAATCCACTGCGACTGTGAGAGTTGGCTGAGGAGGCTATGTTACTATTACAAACATTTGAATGCAAGTGGAAGCTGATAGTTGTTGGATAAAATAATGAGCCTTTGTTACATAATACCAGCATGAACACATATCAGACGACACTAACACATTAAAACATTAGTGCAGGGGAAAATGTTTAGATATTAATTAAATTAAATTAATAGAAGCAACACACAGAATAAGAATATATGAGATACAGTATTAATAATGAAACAATAAAGACAAAACAATTTTAAGAATCTCAGTTTATTAATATAATAAATTTTTAAAGAAGTTTTAACAAAAATATGTTAAGTCAGTACACAAAAAGTCCTTTTATTATAACACAGTTTACATTGAAACATGCGCAATAAATGTCATAATAATGTGTTTCAAAGTCATATGTCATTACTGAATACAATGGTGATGACTCAGAATTTAATAACATTGTTTTCAGCATGGCTGCAGATTCATATAATACACTAGTAGGCAATTTGATGTCGGCAGCGCACATGACGTTGGAGGTTATTTTTATGTTTTGTTTTGTATTTGCAGTAGATGCAATGGAACTGTGCTTCTTTGCCACACTCAACACGAATATGACGTAACAGATTTTCTCTGTATCGGTAACTACGTCCGCACTTGTGACAATGATGCAAGCCAAATTCGTCCCAGGCTGTTACTGGAGTCAGTAGTACTTCACTTAGGTCATCCAAATCAATAGCTCCTACAAGAAGATAATGCACATTTTGTTACAACAGTGTTCTGATATATCATGAAAATGTATTGTGTAACAAACTACCATTATTGCCCTTCAAACCATCTTCCATCAAAACTGGTTAAAGTACCAAATGCAGCTGTAATTTAAACCAATTTTAAATAATGTCTTACTTAAATTTATTCCCAGTAAAATTACTTGCTTACTCTGTTAGTAAAGTTGTAAATTAAGCCAATGTGCAAAACAAAAGTCAATTTTACTGCACCATGCCCACATCATAACCCATTAGGACTGGACTGAAACACACAAATATCAGTGCATTCTCTTGCAATACAAGTGCTTGGTACTCAGGTGTGAAATGGTGGAGTTCACATTTTCCATTGTTTTGACAGAAAGGAAATAAATTATTTCTATTTGAACTAAAACTTCATCCATACTTCACTTTCTGTTATTTCCTCATCTGTAGTAACAGATTTGCATATTTTATAGTCCTTTGTATTTCAGGAACAAAGGGAGCAAAAGCCCTGCCCCTTGATAGTTCTATGGCTGTAGTAGGAAATGCACTGAACATAATGAAAGAAATCCATAAAATGACAAGAAGTATTGACAGCTGTAAGACATTTATTTATTTTAACATTGAAACATTACATATGAATATCACAGCCAGCTGGTTAATGAAGTACAGTTAATGAAAGTTAACTAATTAAAATTAACACTAATTAATAGTTAACATGCTTGATTAACCTAATTGTACACATTCTCCTTCCACAGTCATAGAACAGTACACTGTTTGTTACCTGGTGGACGGGTCTGTCATGCAAAAGATACAGACTGCTGTAACATGTAACAGTTGTTTGGAAAAATTCTGCAGAATAATAATAATAATAATAATAATAGATTTATGGGTTCCATACAAATTGAAGTTGTGTGCACACAGGTGCGTGTGCGTGTGTGTGTGTGTGTGTGGACGCACATGCATGTGTGCGTGCACATGATAATGCAAAATAATCTTCCTAGTTATGATACTCATAAGAATATTTAGGTCAGAGTGTGGTATGTGGTTACCAACATTTTGGACGGATACACTGTCTCAGTCTTCAGGGTGTTAGCAAAAATGCTGGTAGCCATCCACAAAGACTACATAATGTCATAATACAGACGGCTAAACTCTATATACATTCTGCATGGTAAACCAGGAATGTAACTGGAGGATATGAAGTTCAAGAGTTCCTATGATTTACACAGATCGCCTGGTGAAACCAAGGAAGTTAATTGGGACAGACATTTAACTGGAATGCAGTGACAAGAAATACAAGAAAGATTTTGGTGGGACTAGTCTCAGGATGTATATATTTGAGACATAAAACAGGAGATGGGAAGATAATATAAAACAGATTTAATTTTTGGGTAGGCCTTGATAACAGTGGAAGCATAGCAAATTGTTATGGGTTGGATGGTCTGGGGATCAAATCCTGGTGGGGGCAAGATTTTGTGCACCTGCCCATACCGACCCTGAGACCCACCTAGCCTCCTGTCCAATAGTACCACATCTCTTTCCCAGCAGTACAGCAGCCAGGGCATGGTGTTAACCACCCACCCCCATCTAGCACCAAGGTTAAAGAGAGAGTAGAGCTAGACCACTACTGTCCCTTTGAGAACTTCAGTGCCTGTCTAGGATGAGCTTTACCTTTTTATTTTTGGAATATGGGTTGTGAGGCGCTGGGGGTGAGGGGACTAGTTCAGGATCATATCTATGGTGGCAGGTTTTCGCGCCAGCAGTGATGAACACCGATGGTTATTACTTCTTACATTATATGCTAATAACATCTGTTGATCTCCAATGTAGTGTTTCAACTGACTAATTCAGATCTAAATAAGAAAGTGACATGTAGTAAAACAAGGCATAAATGGAGATTCTAGTCTTCTGAGTTGTTATGTCACATTTAGTGTTAATTACTGACATTGTGGAGGAGACAGCTGTCTCCATCTTCATGGTCTATTAGTCAACTCTTCTCATATTGCTGGACCTTAGAGATGGAGGGAGCATGCTCCTCCTAATTCACTAACTATTTATCAGTCACACAACATTAAGATCCCAGAATACATAAATCTTCATCACTACTAATTTGAGAACCTCATGTATCACAAGGAGGAAATTATTTACAAAACTACAAACAACACTTACAACTTGATCAAGGAACACAACAAACTACAAACTTTATTTCATCCTATGCACATGACACACATGCATTATCAAATTGCTTTTCTGTTTAGCCCGATAACTGCACATTGGACACTGGAACATAGCAGGTTTGCCACACTCGTAACGTTCATGCCTCCATAGAGAGCACTGATGACGATAAACTTTGTCGCAGTTGTTGCATTTGTATGTTTTGTGTTGCTGTGATGAGATTTCACCCAAGGTCGACATCCAAGCTGCAAAAGTGAGTACACAATGAACATGAAGTTAAAACAAAGAACATAATTGCCCCTGTTCACATACCCATAATCTACTTCAAGTTATAGCAACAAAAGTAGAAATGTCCACTTCAGTGAAGTGCACATTCTCAATATATTCTGACTATATTTTCCTTAGTGCCGGTGATACTAATTTATTGTAGGCATGTGTCTGTTGCTGAAAACTTCATCACATATCAGACATCGGACTGACCATGGTCAGGAATTTTTTTCCTTATATGTCACTAAATATTTACTACACCACACTTGAACCTTTCAGGCCTAAAATTCATGTAAATAATATTTCAACATTCAATTTCCTACCTCATATATATATATATGTAAGCATGTGTGTGTGTGTATGTATATGTATGAGTAAATACAGAAACCACTGTGATTTAAACTGATGATGATGAGGCAAAAGTACAAAACACAGTTCATGGGTGAAATATCATGACAAGAAGCACAAATTGTAAACACAGAACAGTTGCAATACTATATACCCTAGAAACACGGTTTGTTTCAGGTATATAATTGTAAATACACTGTATAAAGGTAATAACAAGGATGATGATGATAATGATGATGATAAGTCTTTATGCCATATACTTGTGTTTTCTGCAATTATTCTCTTTGAGAAAACTGACAGAAGTACAAATGAAATACATCAAAGGCTATACTGGAAGAAATGGACTGGTAAGGTGTTGTGCAGAGATCCACGGTGCATTTTGCAGGTTACAAATACATCAAATGCAGTCCTGTACATCTTTAATTATCCGACCACTTACATGAAGACTCAAATCCAAACCGTATATTAGTATAGTAATGGCTCCGGAATGTTTGCAATGCAACATAGGGTTCCATTTATGTAGGCCGAATATTTAAATAAAAACACACTGAAATGAAGCAGAGAAGCAACAGCTACAAATTTGAGCAAAGTATGACTACTGGTTCTTCAAATATTCACCGCTATTTATGAAATCCTGCCAGAGTAATCCTAAGTACAAATACATCTTCAACTGCTGTGAGTGTTCAGGCAATATAATAGGTTTTTTTTCATTGTTGAGCCAGTATTTCTTAGAGAATACTGCATAATCTTCACTGCTTAAGATTAATCCTTCAATGCTGGTGTCAGTGCACTGCACCAAATGGACCTATAATTCTTTACATGCTGCAGTAAATGTAATACCTCTCCATCCCGAGCAGTAGTTGGAATTTAAATCCCAGCATCAATGAATAGTTAATGAAACTACTGCTGGGAACAAAATGCCCTCAGTGAGAGATGCTGAAAAAGTCACATGCAGTTTTAGGATTTCAAACAGGATATTAAGTTACTCTCTCACACATTCATATCTTTGTTCATATATTAAATATTAATATACAAACTGTAACAAATTACAGTATCACAGCAAAACATCTTCACTTTAAATATTACATCATAAGAAATAATTTGATACAATTTGAAAAATTATTGAGAATCCAAAGATTATAACCCTTTCACTGCCACATGTTACCAACACTGACGATTCCTCAGGGGCAGGTTTGTGTGTGTGTGTGTGTGTGTGTGTGTGTGTG
>Ga0123352_10007042_pt1 | contig 17300 bp, 6 predicted proteins | sample TergutLab28metaG_FD_89700 | JGI IMG/M metagenome (GOLD analysis project Ga0123352, IMG submission 89700) | Labiotermes labralis P1 segment gut microbial communities from Petit-Saut dam, French Guiana - Lab288 P1 | ecosystem: Host-associated > Arthropoda: Insects > Digestive system > Gut ... | reverse complement strand
GTTTTCGGACCTGGACTGATACTCAGGACAGGGACAGGTGGCGGGCACTTGTGAATTGCGGTAATGAACCTTCGGGTTCCATAAAATGAGGGGAATTTCTTGACTAGCTGAGAACTGGGTAGCTTCTCAAGAAGGACTCTACTCCAATATATATAGCTTAGTCTATGGAGCAGAGTCCTTCTTGAGAAGCCAACCAGTTCTCAGCTAGTCAAGAAATTCCCCTCATTTTATGGAACCCGAAGGTTCATTACCGCAATTCACAAGTGCCCGCCACCTGTCCCTGTCCTGAGTATCAGTCCAGGTCCGAGGCTCTCGCAAACATTTATTGTTAGGTTACCCTAATGTCGCTTTGTGCCTCATGTGGTGATTACTGTTTAGCTGGCCGTGATTAGGAATAACTGTAGGGCAACAAAGTTTAATTAATAACTGCGACACTAATAATTAGGGGGCATCACAGATTGAAACACGTCCAGATTCTGGCTAGAGGTCGTGCAACACATTGGGATGTGGAAGCGTTGAAGAATTAATTAAAATACAGAACTGCCAATAGCTCGATTTTGATGGAATAAACTTATTCTATCCCCAGCACTTCATTTCGTCCACATTGCCGATACGTAGAATAAAGGGACAAATGAAGGTGAACATATGCACTCGATACTTGAGCTCATATGAAAATTCGAGTCTATTGGGATACCGACGTTTCGGTGCATCCTGCCTCCTATATATTCAGGGCCCATGCATCATCTTCCTGGATTACCCTGAAAATGAAGCACCAATATCTTCCGAAACGTAGGAACGTACGTACCAGTCTACACGGTGTCACACATCATGGAACTGTGACATCAAAACATCTGAGAAAACAGCAAATTTGATGTGTTTTAAAGTCTACAACACACTGTTTTAAAATGTTATACATTTTTTCTTATGAACATTAGTACACATTACTCCAGTCACCTATGTTAAGAGGCACTAGTTCCCCTGATACATAAATCAAAAGTTGTGCGCCCGTCTTGCTGTTACGGAATCTATGAAATTTTAAAGTAGGTTTACGAAGTTGAAGTAATCTTCTAGTGGCCTAATACCAAATTTCGTACAAATCGATCGGACATTTTGAAATTTCGAAGCGGCAACTCACAGCCATGCGGTATATTAATCTAAACAAGAAAGTATATTTCGTTAAGAATGTAAAATGAGTTATCGAGCTGAAACATAAGGGTAATGCAACAGACCACCTGTTGAGTATGTCATTTTCAACAGCCCTAAAGGTAAAGCAGTCCCATTACAGGCCTGGAGTGGCTCAGAGGGTTCCGGGAAGTTAAGGTTCCCAGATTTCGTGACAGCGGCACAGGATGGTGGTTGGTTGTCAGCCTTACGCACCGGCAGCTTTTACCCCCAGGAAATGCTCCTGGTACTCATTTCTGTTAGAGGCTGAGTCGACCCCAGGGCCATAGTGCGATCGGAAGGACTTTATGTCAATGAAAAATCCACTGACACTAGCTGGGATCGAAACAGCGACCTACCGATTTGTAGCACAGCACCTTAACCACTGTGCTACCGCGGTCCCCTCAACAGCCCTAACAAGTCTGGAAATCACTAATGAAGAAACAATAGTCATGACTTCGAGTTCGGGAAATTTTTTAAATTGGACTGTTAGGAACTTGAAATTTGTCTCCCGAAAGAGAGATGCTCCCTCGAATTCGCTCAGAGTTCTAAACGTTTTGCCCTACAGTCCATAGGAAAGCATGAGATATCAACGGAAGTAACTGTGTGTAATTACGCATAAACCTAACTCGGAATTAGACAGTTTAAGAGTGAACTTATGTTAAGTGTCCCACCTTAAATGCAACACAGACTGGCGCTGAGTCCAACACACCTGAAAATAACAAAACCAACGACCACATACGAAATATGTTCTTACATAAAACTGTATGCAACATCAATTACAGCTGCAAGACAATGCTATATACTTCTTGGACTGAAACTAGTATAGTTACTGATACTTACTTACTTACTCCATGGAACAGAGTCCTTCTTGAGAAGCTAACAGGTTTCAGCTAGTCAAAACGTTCACTGCATTTTATGGAACACGAAAGGTTCATTACCGCATTCACAAGTGCCCGCCACCTGTCCTTATCCTGAGCCATCTCGATCCAGTCCATACCCCCACATTCCACTTCCTGAAGATCAAACTTAATATTATCATCCCATCTACGCCTGGGTCTCCCCAGTGGTCTCTTTACCTCAGGTTTCCCCACCAATACCCTGTACACGCCTCTCCCTTCCCCCATATGTGCCACATGCCCCACCCATCTCATTCTTCTTGATTTTATCACTCGCACAATATTGGGTGAGCAGTACAGCCATTAAGCTCCTCATTATGTAGTTTCCTCCACTCCCCGAAGATCCTTCTTAATATTATCCTCCCATCTGCTCCTGGGTCTCCCCAGTGGTCTCTTTCCCTCAGGTTTCCCCACCAAAGCCCTGTATATGCCTCTCCCCCATACGCGCTACATGCCCTGCCCAACTCATTATTCTCGATTTTATTACCCGAACCATATTGTGTGAAGAGTACAGATCATTTAGATCCTCATTGTGAAGTTTTCTTCACTCCCCTGTCACCTCGTCCCTCTTAGGTCCAAATATTCTCCTCAACACCTTATTCTCAAACACCCGCAGCCTACGTTCCTCCCTCAATGTGAGCGACCAAGCTTCACACCCATACAAAACAACGGGCGAAATTAAAATTCTGTATACCATCATCTTTAAATTTTTGGATAGCAAACTGGAAGACAAATAGTTAATGATAAAAAGTTGAATTTCTTACACTGTATATACAGCGAAATAATACGATTGTAACTCAGAGAGCTGTCCTAATCATACGGTTACTGTAGCAGATAAATGTTGCTGATGATGCAGTGAAGCTAGTTGGCTACTTTCCATAACCACATTTTAATTAACAGGAATTAATTTCAGTATCACTTGCCGACTCGGCAGAACAAGGGGATCGCATGCGCGAATTCAAACAAAAATAAACTACTTTCCTACGAAACCGCACCTCCTGCACAGCTCAGGTCACTCTGTAGCGCGTTTTCGCTCCTGGTAAGTTGGTACGAAATAATCTGGTAAAGAAACCAGCACTCGTTGAATAATGCTGAAGGCTGTTCAGCGCGTTCAGTGGTATGGTACCCGTTGGCACTTCATCTAACTTCATGTATTTCTCTGCTTAAATACGATGCTCATATATAGGGCCTATTTCTAAATCTCCGCGTACTGCCTCCTCTTCAGGCATTTCATTTCCCTTCCACATGAGTTACACGTCCGTCATTCTCGTCCTGCTCCATTAAATGGCACCAAAAGTACTGGATGTCTGACACACGTGTTACAAACCACTTCTATTTTCTCTCATACCCTGTTACTTTCCACTCCGTAAGTCCAAAATCCTCAACAGCACTTGTTCAGACACTATATATACACTTTCGTCAAAGTCAGCGACCAAGTTTCACACCTGTATAAAAGAGCAAGTGAATTATAGACCTGAATACGTTGTTCAATAGATTTTCAGAGGAGAGGTAGAAAGATAAGAGACGTTACGATGTCGTTTTAAAAGTTCTATCAACAGATACTTTTTTTCGTCATTTCACAACAGCTCAGTACAGCCCTTCCTTCTACATGTCATTTCACAACAGCTCAGTACAGCCCTTCCTTCTACATGTCATTTCATCACCTTCAATTTGCCTGCATTAGGTTTACCTACACAACATTTCACCTGCGCCTTGTTTATGCCTGCTGCGTTTTTAGACACGCCATTTAGCCTAAAGTGTTTCACACCATCCGATCAACGCCTAGTGTTTCACTTAATTACGAAATAGACACGAATTCAATTGCTATAAGGCAAATGCACGTCAGTCGTCATGACAAGCTGTTGCAATAGCAGAGCACTCATATCCACACGTTAACGGATCCCTGCTACAGCCGGTACATACGTCGATTAATTTCAGTGACGCGTTTTTTGTCATACATTCCCTTACCAAGTCGTGCATTACACCACTATGAATTGCATGGCCACAAATATACACTGTGTTATTGAACAATACAGTGAATGTCGGCTAATAATCTTGAGCGCTGTAGGCATGTACTTGCATCCAATGACTTTCCATATCGTCCCTTACTTTTCAACAGCCACATATAAACCTTAACGTGATCTCCATCAAGAACATAGTTACAATAACGACTTTAACAGGGCACATAAACAGAGTCTGTATGTACATGTGAATTTTTCTCCTTTTCCCAAAATATCAGTTGAAATGCACAATACCACCTTAATAAACTGATCACGTGTTGCGTAGATCATTTGAGAATAGGGACTATAAGAGGATACTTCGCAAAATTACGGTGTTTGTTCGTTATCATCATCAAATCCTTTTACTCCTTGTGGAGCATACAGCATACAGCATCCATGAAGAGCCTACAGGCATTGCGGTCTTCAGCTATCCGCTTGACCTCGTTCCATGATTTTCTTGTGCTGCTTATCTCATCCTCTATTGTCCTTCGCCACGTTCTCTTCGTCCTACCTCTCCTTCTATATCCTTGAGGATTCCAATCTAAAGCAGTTTTCTCTATTACTCCTGTTTTTTAATGTAATGTGGGTCCAATCCAATTCCATTTTCTACTTTTTATCTGATTTTCTATTCACTTCTAATGGGCGATTCTCCATAGTATTTAGTTCGTAATCTTATGGGTCCATTTTATATTCATTATTCGCTTTAAGCATTTATTTGCAAATACCTGTAGTCTTCTTGTTAACTGGATGGTAGTTTTCATATTTTCACAAGCATATAATAATACAGATTTTACGTTTGTATTGAATAATCGTACTTTAACTTCTTTTGATATGTGGAGATTTCTCCACACAGAATACAGCTGAACAAAAACACCATTTGCTTTCTTGATTCTACTTGCTACATCTCTCTCTGTTCCTCCGCTTTCTGACACTACACTTCCTAGCTGTACAAAGGAACCAGCTTCTTCAATTTCCGTTTCCTCTAACCTAAATATTTGCATATTAGTTATATTAACTCTAATCCCTTTCGTCTTGTTTATGTTAATTTGCAAACCAACTAATTCTACTTCCTTTTTTAGTCTCTTTAGCTTTTCTTCCATTTCGCAAATTCTCTGTGTTAACAGACAAATATCATCCGCATAGTCCAGATTTTCCAGTCTTTCCTTCATACTCCACTGTATTCCGCTTTTCCTTAAACCTTTCACCCTTTTCATGACTCTGTCTAATATTAGCAGAAAAAGGGTTGGGGATAGAATACATCCTTGCCTTATATCATTTCTGACCTCTAGAAAGTCTGAAAACTTTCCTTCATGGGAAAGTTTGCACTTACATCCATCATACAATATTTTAATTATTTGGATAATCTTCCTTGGTATACAATACTCCTGTAGCGTGAGCCACTTTATTTCTCTCTTCACGGAGTCAAATGCCTTTTCAAAATCGATAAAGGTCACAAACAGAATGGCCTGCCATTCTATACTTTGTTCTAGAATTATCCTTAAAGTGTTCATTCAGTCAACACAAATTCGGTGTTTGGGGAATCCAACTTGTTCTTTTCGGAGGTGTTGTTCCAGTGTATTGTGTATTCTGTTTAAAATTATTCTAGTCAAAATTTTGCTTGGAATTCTTAGAAGGGTAACTCCTCTCCATTTATTACAATTTTATAAGTCTCCTTTCTTCGGTATCTTTGTAATTACTCCTTCTTCCCAATTCTCAGGGATCTTCTTTTCCTTCCATATTTTCTCCAGTATAGGATACAGCATTTGTACAGTTATTTCAGGGTCAACTTTTAGTACTTCCGGATGTATATTATCTCAACCTGCTGCTTTTCCATTCTTTAACTGTGACAAGGCTAACTGTATTTCAATTTTTGTAGGAGGGTCCAAAGCTTACTTCAGTTTCATTTTCACTATTATCTTTTCCTTCTACGCTGCTTGCTTACTTCCATACTGACTTTCTACGCTATTATCATCTTTGTTAAATATTTCGGAAAGTATGTAACATGGTATACACAAAATGGCAGTAGGTAATGAGGGTGGCTGGTGAAGTGGAATGTAAGTGTAGTTAAATGTTATGGGTAGAATTCTGGTAGGCGAAATGTATATGTAGAGACGTGATACTTCCCAACGTCATTCTTCTAATCAATAGCAAGACTTGTGCGCCATCTACCAATGGAATATTCAACTCCTGTCGGCGTCGGGTTTTGGCAGCTCACTGATTCTCTTCTTGAACGCAAGCTGTCACTATTAGCAGTCGGTGGAAGTTTCAGGGGTAATGGGGTTTGTGAGTAACACAGATAATCGTGTGAAGTACGTGCAAGCAGAATCGCACATTGTTACGGACTGAAATACAAGATCAGTACATTATCAATCTGAAGTATGGAAAGAGATGCTAAATATGCTGCGCCAGTTCGTGGCTGCAACGTTGTCAGCTTCTCTTCTACAGGTGCATAAAATCCTGGAATGGTGACTCAGGGAGGTGTACGATCGCCATGTTTTTTAACGACGCTGCCAACATCAGGGATTACGCAGCGTCGTTGATACACGAGTGAATCAGTATGGATAATCGGTGGAATTATAATGACAGCCGAAAGTCACAGTACGCGGAGATAAACGTGTGCCACTGCCACTTTATACACAACAGCCACTTGGGCCGGTCGGGAATTGAACATGGACCCCGCAGTGAGAGTATGGCAACAAAACAGCCTTCTGTGCCGTGGTCTGGCTTCTGATTTTCACGTTCAGTAGTGTATTCTCATATACACACCAATAACGAATATTTCCCATTTAATTGAAAGGTACATCCACAACGGATGACCCAAAACTGGCAATGAATTAAAAATCAACCGACGAATCTTGATTAAAACCTTTAATGAAGTATGGCACTGTAGATATCTCTTTTCTCACGCGATGTATATATTCAACAACGTGTCCTCAACTCAAGTCGTTTTCCCCGTAGAAATAATGTAAGTCAAGCTGCAATAACTAACAAAATTTTAAACAAATGACATCACTCTACAATTTACATTGGAATTAGAAAATTAAAAAATTCTCAGTTTTTTAGACCTTGGTACTTTAAAAAGTTATAGTGAATTAGATTTCAGTATTTATCGTAAGCCTACCTATACAGACACCACAGTTCCACACAATTCGTGTCATCCGATGGATCATAAATTTCCTGCTTTAAAATTCTTACTTAATAGATTGACGCGTATTAATTGAAGAAAGATATAATTAGGAAAGAAAGAGCTTACATTCAAAACTTTTGTACAGTAACTCCTTTCCGCTGCAACTGATTCACAAATATTTTAAATAAAGGAAGATAGCAATATTACAGAAGATAACGAATGCCTAAAACAAATAGTTCACTGTTCTTTCTTTGGAAAAATTACTAAAGTTTGCAAGAAGTCTAACTTACGTATAGGCTATAAAACAAAACGCTCTGTTAAAAAACTTTTGAATCCAAAGAACCTACTAAGTGATGAGAGTTCATTTCATGGTAGTGGCATTTACCAACTAAATGGTATAGATTGTGCAAAGAAATACGCTGGACAAACGGGTAAAATTTTGGAACACGATACAAAGAGCGCTTACATTCACTTAGGAATAACATTACATATTCAAAATTCGCTCAACATCTTTGATAGAACGGCCATGCTTTTGGGAAAAGGGATGATGTAAGGGAAATTAAGCATTTCAGTAAAGAGGGGACATATATGGACACTATTGGAAAGGTTACAGAGACACCAGAAGGGGAAATCAATTAAATGAAAAATATACTGTCTCCCACAATAACATTTTTGAAGGTTTATTAAACAGAAAGTTCGCTGGACTAGTTCACTTCGTCAACGCCTTCCCCTACTACGCAAATTCGCGGTAGGCACAGGAGTACGATAAGGCCCACACACTAAATACCTTGAGCTGTGAATGTTGGTGGAACAATGTCCTTCCGCAAGTGCGAATTCACAGGGTGGAAAAAGCCTCCAAAAAGGAAGTAAGTACTTTCATTAACATTTATATCCTTTCTATCAAAGTTATTAATAAACCGGAAAAATTATTTCAATTAATTTAAACCTTAATAACTCTATATTCACAGACCTTAAAGTCCAAAAGTGTTATAAGGAGAATGTTCATTACGTCGGAAGAAGACCTGGAGTGCCATCACCATGGTGACCATACTGGAACTGCCACGATCACTGGATCATCTTTCAGTAGACTGTCGATTCCGATGTTGTGAAAAGAGGAATGCGACGTTCCTTATACAAAGGAAAATTGTTTGAACTGCCTACCATCTTTTTTAAAAATACAATTGTTTCATGAATATACTGTTGTTTTTATTTCCATCCTGTCTTATAATATATTTTAACATATGCTTTATAACTTTTTAAGTTGGAATGAGATTCCATCCCACGTAAACGTAAAAGGTTTTGTTTTGTTTTGTTATTCGCAGAGTTTTTGACATTGTGTAGGTCTGATGATAGCATGTAACTAACTAGTAACCTAAAAACTTGTAAATCATGTTGTGCAAGACTGTATTTTAAATGTATATAATGAAATATTGTTACTGATTTTGCTGAAACAAAGTCAGTTACTAGAATGCGAAAAGTGGGTTGGTCAACTAGTAGTGCTGCGGCAGTGAAATGTTAGAATGTATGAACAGGTTTGACACTAGAGAATAGGGCTTATAGGACAACAGTTAATCAGGATCCATATTAAATCGGGTTTATAGCTAAATACTCTGAACGTCCCCTGTACGTGTTTCGTACCTACCATCATTAAGTTCGTAATCCTGCTTCTATTGTTTCGGGTAGGTGAAATGGTAATATGAACATGCATACGTTGCATACTGATCAGTGCTACAGACCAACGATTTAACACCACGATTTGTCCTAAAGGTATTGAAATTCATAGCAAGTTTTATTCAATGTAATACAGGCGCAAGCATATGCAGTCGTTAGATAAGGCTTGCAGTCAACTGCATCAACGGGTGTGTATTGGGATGCAAATGAATATACCGGCTCATTTAATAAATTAATAAGGTCATATTCAGAAACGATTCAATACATTTCTCAAAAAAGCCTGCAGAATGTACAAGCGGAAACGAAATGACAGCAGACAGCATGCAGTTTCTCGCGAAGTAACGACAATTACACAATATGATTTTGCACATCAGCCAGGATTTTACTGAATAAAAATTACTAATTCACAGCGGTTTTCTGGATGTCGCACACTTACACATTGAAACTCAGCGTCTTGCATTATCTATCCGTATGTAAGCAGGCCTATGTACCCAATAACTCAGGTCCTAACAGTCATATCTCCCTACGAAAGCAGGCCTATTTACCAAAAAACGTAGCTCCTGACAGTCATAACTCCCTAGGAAAGCAGGCCTATGTACCCAAAAAATATAGCTCCTGACATTCATATATCCCTACTAAAGCAGACCTATGTACACAATAACTCAGTTCCTGTCAGTCATATCTCCCTATGAAAGCAGGCCTATGTACCCAAACACTGGGCTACTGACAGTCAAATCTTCCTATGAAAGCAGGCCTATGTACCCAATAACTAACCTCCTAACAGTCATATCTCCCTTTGAAAGCAGGCCTATGTACCAAATAACTCAGATCCTAATAGTCATATCTCCCTATGGAAGCAGGCCTATGTCCCCAAAATTTAGATCCTGTCAGTCACATCTCCCTATGAAAGCAGGCATATGTACTCAATAACTCAGTTCCTGACAGTCAATTCTCCCTATGAAAGTAGGCCTATGTACCCAATAACTCCGCTCCTGACAGTCATATCTCCCTATGAAAGGAGGCCTATGTACCCAAACGCTGGGCTCCTGACAGTCATATCTCCCTTTGAAAGTAGGCCTGTGTACCAAATAACTCAGATCCTGACAGCCATATCTCCCTATGAAAGGAGGCCTATGTACCCAACAACTCAGCTCCTGACAATCTTATCTCCCTATGAAGCACGCCCAAATTCCCAATAACTAAATTCTATAGAGTCATCTCTCCCTACGGAAGCAGGCCTAAGTTCTCAATTTCCGATTTCTTTACTGTCATCTCTTTTAAATATAGCCTATATCATAGTCCATGATTTTACTCGCCAGCCTCTCACCAATGAATGTCCCACACATATCTGCAGTCTGTTTTAAAATCCTTAAACACGAAACTCGCCTGTCATTTAATCAAAGTTCGATTTTTCAGATACTAAATTCAAATCAATATATTAAGTCAAATTGTAAAAGCAAATTAAATTTAAGTAAAGTTCACCACATAACAGGCCGCGAAGGCCCAGAGGTGGAGTAGAGGTATTGCTGTATTCTTTCTTTAACCTTGGCGCTAGATGGAGGTTATAGTTAACGCCACACCTCGGCCGATTTACACCCCGTGAAAGACACGGTACCCATTGTATAGGAAGCTGGATGGGCCTCACAGCCGGACATGTACGGAAAATCTCGCCCCCACCGGGTTTCGATCCCCGGACCGCCCAGCCCATAGCGATTCGCTATACCGACTGAGCTATCCCAGCCCACTTATAAAAATTAATAGGCCCTACAGACGTCAATACAAATCACAAATCGAAATTCTTCGTAAATCCTGTTGCTCCCGAGAATAATACTGATAATCAGAACTTTACTTACATTTTCCTATTATACACATAATCTGTATATTTTGTTCCGGCAGTTCAAGAAAATTACAGTATTTGGGCTCCGGTCATTGTAACCAACGCAGTGTTCTGCGTTGATACTAGAATAAGCCTTCTCTAAATTTTATGATAATCGTGTAAAGAATAATTGATAAGTTAGAATATTTTTGTAAATATGGGGAGTTATAAGTTTATTGTAACTTGGCAACATACAGCCACAGGTAGCCGCCGGCGGATGTAGGGCAGGAATTAGACATATCACGCGATGTAGGGCAGCAGTTAGACACATCACGCGATGTAGTGCAGCAGTTAGACACATCACGCGATGCATTGACAGCGCGTGGCTTGGATTCTGGTCTATCATAAGATCATTTATGACGTATCACGCTACGATCTCAAAGCCGGACGCTGGATGGGGATAATGTAATCCCCAGCGAGAATTACCACGCTCCCTTTGGGTTCCGAATTTTGACTGATTAACATTTGCATAAAACGTGACACATCTGCGCGGTGCATCCCAGTGCATATTTAGAATTGTATTGTGGTGCTTTACAAGTGAATATTATGGTAGTGCTGTTGTTGATCTGTCCAGGTACGTGTTGTTAACGTGAATTGACGAAATTGCTACATTATTACTTGCTTTTGGAAACTTTTAGGGAACCTGAGCGAGTTAGGCCCTGTTTAGAAATTGATTTGTTAAAGTTTGGACCCCTTGTCATTGGCACCACAGCTCTTTACCCTAGGGAGAGAGGCGGCTTACAACCTGTGCACTGTAAAGTTGTCAGGTACATAACCAATTTGGATAGTATTGTTGTGGGTGATAAATTGCGTTACTTCGGTTGTCGGTAGTCGCTAATATGGATAGTGGAAGTAGTAGATATTAGTAAAGTGCTTATTACATGCCTGAGCTTACTGTACAGACAAGTGCGTAAATTCCTTCTTCCTTGTCTGCCCTCCTCGTATGATGAAGCTGCATTCACGGTGTGTCTAGCAACTTGTTGCAACACACGTACAGAATTTTCCCCATCCGCTCTAGGTCTAGCTGCCAAATACCGGTCAGATTCCACCGACCATTATAATCCTTTATGAACTGGCTTATACTGCTCATGAAAGTTTCCAGATCTATGTATTTTGAAGCAGTTTAAATATATATATATATATTCTACTGTTATACTTTTGGTTTGACATATTTCTTTGCGTGATTTGTTTACACATATGCTACTTATTCGTTTATAAACAAATTTTTTTCGGTGCTTTAAAACCGGTTTTCTTTTTTGCACAGGCATAATAACTATATCCTAATATATTAGTGTCATGAGCATAAAGTGACTATTTTGGCCCAGTTATTTCCCCCTAATTTTTCAAGTGGCAGCAAGAGGGGCAGCACTGATGTTGGGTGATTCAGCTGCATGACCTTCCAGACCGCTGCTTTCTACATTTTCATGAAAACCGCCCAAGTTGCTTAAATATAAGGAAGATCAGTTAGAGGACATACGTGGGGTCTTCTACGTAATTACAAAATAACTGTCTCTGTCTGCAATAAGTAATAAATTTTCATATGACTGAAGAAAAACCGAACGTAGACGAACGACATATTGTGCTAAACTCTGACAAATTCAGTTATCGCGGTGCAACAGTAATCTGTTCTGAAAGAACAGTGGTGATGTAAAATATGACGCAATTAATACGTGCGAATTTTGGAAGGATATCTGATGCATATAAGAAACGTCCTCGGGAAATAAAATATAAAATATTACTGGCTATCTTTCCTCACTGGATGTGTAAGGCGAACACTACGTACCCAACGTTATTAGCCATCGCGTGGTAATAATGAAAACAGATTAACTTAGGGGAACATTTTTGTGTGTTCCTTTAAATATATGGATGGGATGTGTACTGTACCATTGTAATTGCTTTGTAAAAGGTAATTAAAAAATAAAACTCACGAAATGTTTGAGCAGCCATCACAGCTGCAGTAACCTGTGCATGTCAATGCTATATTATAACTATTGTATATGACGCCGCTGGTGTTACTGAGTGGGTCACACCCGGCACGCCATTTTTACCAACCCAGGTTTACGTGTTACTGGACTTTGGAAACAAACGACAGTCTAATTTACGATACCAGATGGCAGCCGTCTAATAGAAGGAAGTACGGCATGATTTGTTCTAAGTGCCCGGTAGATGTCACTAACGCTTGATTTGTGACTGAAATTACACCAGCGTTGAGCTCCGCACGTGAATATTACGTCAGGTGCCGTACTGCTAGTAGAGGTTATAATAATAGTAAAAAATTACATGCAGCAGAATCGTGTTTGAGAAGGTAATGTCTCTTAGTGAGTCAAGAAATTTCCTGCCTTTTATGCAACTTAAAGTACATACGCATAAGCCTGCCGTTCGATCCTCTCATGAACCAAAATCCAGGTCACAAACATACAATCCGTTATTCTCCAATAGCCAGACGTCTGGGTCACCCAATAACTACTTATCAGGATTCCGAATATAATGTCTCCACTACAGTGCTGCCAAGCCTATAAGCAATAGATATTAATGAATCAATGACGATAATACTTCGTTGCTGTGCTGTCAGCCAAGTGCCGAGTCAGAGCAATGAATCCGTCATTAAGGACCAATGATGTGTTAATATGATGCCTGATCAGGGCTAAACACGAGTAAGGATTAAGGACATAAAGTGACAGCAGGGAAAACCGAAGAAGCTTAGGTCAGATATTTCGCGGTGCGACGTCATGCACCGCGAATTTCATTTGAAGATATTCAGCATTACATCCGCGGCTTCTGGCGAAAATAATAATTATTAATGGCACAAAATTGCGTCAAGGTAACAAATCTAAGAAAAATTACTACCTATTCGACTTTCTGTATTCACTTGTGTGAACCGAAGTAGATTCCGTTAATGTAAAAGAAATGTCACCCGCAGACAAGGCAGCATGTATGACATAAGCCACTTATCTTCCGGACTATCAAGCATTCTGGATTGTGTTCAGTTCTGCCTCACTTCACATGTTTCACTCTCTTCTTCACTGCAAACAGAGTGGAACGATATCTAGAATGAGCCCCTGTCATCAGAATTATTGGTTCAGTTGGAACACTAAACGGCGACCACGCAGCGTCTAAAATATGTTACATTCTATAAGAATTCACTGCCTTCATTCTGACTGCGTCTTGGTGCTGTGATTACAGGGTTCCTGTCTTGCGAATACAGCCAAATTTGTGCACAGTTTTTCTTAGTGTGTTTATTTCTTTTCTCTACAGGTTTCGGGCGACTATCTGCCCATCATCAGGAGAAATAACTGTATCTATGGGACACTTGGTATTTGTTACTCTGTGTGGATGACTGTCTGGTATACAGATGGGCACATAGTAGCAGGAAACATGTAGAAAAAAAATTAACATACTTAAAAAAATTGTACACCAAGTTGTCTTTATTCACAAGATTAATCAAGGATGCACGGTCAACAAAACATAAATTTCCTCTTCCTGCTTCTAAAACTGCACCTTCCCTTCTCTTAATCCTGTTATATCTAAACCAGTAAAATGTCTGCAGTTGTTTTTTTTTAATCCTACTTGAACGGTCGTGGACTAAACGAACTGGGACCTCCATTTCTGAATTAAATATGAATAGCATTTCTCCTCATAATTTATTCCTAAACACTTCCCGTCGGCTTGCTGTACATATAAAACTTAGAATTTCAATGAACAACGTGTTTATTAGACCTGCCCTGTGTGAGCCGAAAGAAAACATTTCCAGCACATTATTGGAATATAGTGACTAAAGACCCAATTAATATGAACTGAAATACATTGAACCAAAACGCGTGGAAAACGACTTGAGGCAATTCGGATAGCGGTAAACTTTGCATTGTCTGCCGTCACACTAAATGGTCTAAGTGAGGAATGATGCGAGATATTAGTTAAAATACTGTCCCTTCATATTTCTTCGTAATCTCTGGACGGAAGGAAACGCATTCACGCACACATGACAACACACCACACAATAACGCCGTGATTATGAACTGTATTGACACTGAAGATTCAAGTATCCTGGGTTATGAAGACGTGTCGATTGAAAGTTACCGATATTTCGGAGTAGCTTCCTGTCTGCGTCTTCAGGGTCCATTTCTTGGATCCTGAATATGGCGGCAGAAATCTCCACAGGAACTTCTCTATTTACCAATAAATACCACACCATACTCCAAAATAAGTGAATATTTGTCAAAACGGTTATGAAGCCTGAAAAGTCTCGTGTATTTATTCCAATCTTTGTGCGGTGTGCTGCCTAATGCATCTTGACCGTTTCTTCCTTTCATTGCGTATCGTCTCGTCCACTAAGTACCTGGATTTCTGCCCCAAGATAAGATTACAACAAATTAAGAGAAGAGATGTTTACAGAAGTAACCTTTAACATAAAGCTTCTGTCCGAAAATTCTTTTTATTACTCAAGAATACAGAATTCGGTAAATCATCCTCAGAATCGTTCATTGCCCAAGCTATCACCTTCGAAGAACAACTAAAGGTTGATTGTCTTGTACACTACGATATCGTTCCTTGGACCTACATTTAGGCTAAGTACTAAGATCAGAAATTAACTCCTAACAGCTAACTTCATACTGAATCAGCTGGTCGCAGAACACCTACTTTGAATAGAACCAGTTTTTCATTGTATTTTTAACTAGAATTCACCATTGGATCCTCTCGTCATACAGCTGACTCTAATCAGCACACTCACATACTTAACCTCTATGATCCTTTTCAATATTACTCTCTCGGCCGTAGTTCTCGATAGTAGATCTCCCACTCACGTTTTCACACTGCCACGGTGCATCAGTTTCCCTTCCCCAAACACCACAATCCACAGCGTTAAAGTAATCATCCGTTCTCCAAAATACAAGCAACAGCGGATACTCGGCTTCGATCTCAGGTCAGTCCATGAGGAATATGCGGTGAACACAGTGGCACTCGGTCAGATTTCTCTCCGAATACCTCCGTTTTCCCCTGGCAGTATCATTCCCCCAGTGCTGTATACTGTATACTTATGTATTATCCATCTGCCACAGATGTTATACAGAGTGAAAATAAATTCTCACACGAGCTCTAGATAGTGTGAATGCTTTTAAAAAAAATTTAACACTATTTTACAACATGTATCCTGAGACGATTAGATTTCGAGACACACGTCACCGTAAAATGGTGCAAGGTAAGCGATCGAAACATGAGCGCTTCGTAGCTACAAGTACAAGTACAATATGTATGGAGGACAATCGTCTGCAAACGAATGTGCATTTCAAAGGAAGTGACATTTATCCAGTCAAGCAATACTTCGAGCATGTTCTATTGAGAAATTCCAAATTCTCCTCCGATATCGCGTGACATTCTCCATAGCTCTCTTTCCATGGCTGCAATTATGGCATCTTCACTGAATTGTGTCCGTACCCTCCGTGGGCGAGCTGCACACACAGGTGTTAGATTTTCGTCTCATCGAGACCCAACTGCAATCTTTGAAATCCATTAGCATCTGGATGACTTCGACAAGGTTAAAGAATTGAGAATTTCTGTGAATGTTGCAGTATTAGTCTAGTGCCTATTCCACAATCTTTCTATTACAACCGAGCCCTACTCTGCACTGTGTGTCTTGAGTAACCTATATTTCAACAGTGTGCTTAATCGCAGTGACGGCGCTGCTGAGAAATGTGTTACTCATTCTGAAGACGACAAGAACCTTGAAACTTAGATATCTCGGAACATACGTTACATAACATTTTTGGCTTATTTCTTTTAACAAGTAATTACATTATGGAGAGCTTATGCAAGAATTTCTTTTCGTCCGTTCAGTCTCAGCAAATGACAGTTTTGTTACAGGAAAATCACGCATTTCAGGTAGAATGAACATAAAAGTTTAATTTGTCGACATGCTTGCATGAATAAGGTACTAACAGTATTGGACGAAAGTATTAATCCGTTTATTCTCACATGCACCGAGCTGGAATAAACGGTACTCATACGGTAAAGGCTAGGTACACCGCGGAGTAGGACTCTCGCTGTTGCTCTAATATATGTAATGGCATAATGCGGAGTACGTTCTCTATTATTATTTATTTAAGGGATTAAAATTAACGTGAAATACATGAGAAACCACAGGAAAGTAATTTTGAGCCCGTGAGCATTAATGTAATGATAAAGGCTACAAGCTTCTTTGTATAATGAACACACATTTCACAAATATTAAAAAAGCTATAATCCTGCTCTTTATTACACTGCCCCTACACGTGTCTAGTAGTGTGACTGCTCGACATGCACTCAGACTCAGTATATACCGGGCCGACATAACAACAGCACCAACAGGCAGATTGCATGTGCGGCCACAACACAATACTTACTACGAAATCCACGGCAAAATAATTTTATTATAGCTAGAACAATTTCGACAGCTTTAATGATTTTAAGTCATCATCATCATCATGTTCCTGAAGGGTTAGGCGTGTTTCCTGTTCCTTGATCCTCAAGATGAAGTTGGTCCCTCCATCTCTTCCTCGGTCGTCCTATGTTCCTTCGTCCTTTTGGTTTAT
>Ga0123352_10007041_pt1 | contig 17300 bp, 9 predicted proteins | sample TergutLab28metaG_FD_89700 | JGI IMG/M metagenome (GOLD analysis project Ga0123352, IMG submission 89700) | Labiotermes labralis P1 segment gut microbial communities from Petit-Saut dam, French Guiana - Lab288 P1 | ecosystem: Host-associated > Arthropoda: Insects > Digestive system > Gut ... | reverse complement strand
AGTATATACCATGTTTAAAATATTCAGTACTTATATTTGTTGAATAAATATATAAAATGCAACTTTAGAGGTTAGCGGTGCGGTACGACCACTATAGTTGACATTAGGCGTCAAAAGGTTAAAGGATCTAATATTCTACGGTGTTACTTCGTGCCGACTGATAATAGTCATTGACGTTTTGATGATGTATACTGCCTACATATTCAGGTCAAGCAGTCAAGAAGGACCGACAGGAACTGGTTGGCTCTGAGTGGAGGCATTGTGCTACTCCGAAACGTCTGTAGCTATTCATTGGTCTACAGAATACAGTCCCAGATATCACTGACTCTTCCTTAACATCTAAGAGAAAACTCAAATCTCCAAAAATACACGGATTTCACATCCCTACAAACGCCTAGAAGAATGCTATTTTGATCTGGCAGTAGGCAAGGAACAGCTTGAACCATACTGAAAATATTTTCATAAAATTTGATACTTGTTGGTGAATGTAACTGAATATTGGTAGATAACAGATACTCTATGCGAAGGTCATTCACGTTTCTGTTGACAGATGGCGTTTAGCTCGTATGTATATTGCTACATATTTACCAAGGTAGAAAGTGTTGGGAACCAATGTTGTAGGAAATTAAAGAATATTTTATATGCAATAGCAATCTTCCGGAAGTCTTTTAGGTTTTGAGATTCTTGAAATGAAGTTAGAGAATGGGGCAGAATTGTTCCCTACGTGTACATTTCCTAAATTCCTCAATAAACAATTTGCTAGAACCATATTTGGAATTTGGTGAAGAATGTGATTTATTATGGAATATTTTATGAGTCACTGACACTCTGTAAGAAAAAGAATTACGATAGTTTGATGGACGAAATATTATTTTCCGAATATTTTATTCTACGGGTTCTGCGATACTATTATATCGAATTGTTTTCCTTAAAAATGAATCACCAATAAAGCATTTTAAATTAAGTCACAGATGTAAATTATGAGAAATTTACTAATTTCAGGATATGCACTTGTGTACTTCATATTTTCATGATTATCAAATTCGGCTGTCAAGCCACATATTTGTTATCTATCATAGATCAAATAAGAGAAAGAATTATGTTTTTATGTAGCATACTGTCTGATTTTTATGAGTTTGCCTTCAGTCTGCCTTCCGGCTTAATATAAGTGTATGGGAGTTTCTGATTTATACGTTGACAAAGTTCAAATGAAGACCTTCGGCTGATATACGATTGTTGCTTACTGCGGAGTAGACTTGCTTGTGGCTGGAGGCTATCATTCATGTGGATATGGCATTCCATGACGAAGTGCAGTGATACTGAGAGCAATAAAGTATTGAAAATAATGTGCAGAACGCGTTACAGTAAAATTATTAAAATGTAATGTCATCGAATCCATAATGAATATTGTAGGCTTATATTGCATATTAAATATTAGAATACAATTTGCAGTTTATCACACAGAGATTCAATATACGACTGGATTTAAAACTAAAGGATGTGCGCCAAGTGATGGATATTTTATTCTTTTCTTGTAGGTTCCTATCTTAGAATTATCATGCAGATCACAAAATTTATATTCTTTGCTGAAAACTGTACAATATGCTTTCATTTAATCAAACAAAAATGCAACACTGCAACAAATGGTAACATCTCTGTTTCTTGGTGGGTTTCTCATGGAAAATTCCAGCTTATTCTCTTTAAAAATTGTGTTTATGTGTCATTTTGTCATATAAAGAAAGTCGTCGAAAATGGTTACAAATTATATTACATTATTAAGAACTAAATCAGTTAAACTTACCTGATATTACACCTCATTAAGATTTACATGGGTAATTTCATAAATGTACACTTTTGAAAAATGAATTCAGCAAGGCAGTAATGATGTACTCAAAACTGACATAGACTTCATGTTTTGTGAATAGGATATTTGTAGTTCTGGAGATAAAACATCAAAATATGCCTCTGGGTGTATTTATCACTTGTACAAATCCTGCAGTGGAATAATTAACACTTATTTATCTTTATTAAATGAAATGTGCGAAGATGAATCAATCTCTTTAGTTTAAATAACAAAAAAAGTGACACTTTGCTCCATGGATCACAATCCCACCTGTGAAGAAAATGGTTTTTAAACTAGTAGAATTTGATATACCTTTAAACTTCCTACTTGTAGAAACTTCCTAATTTACAACTTCATTGATATCATACAAGCATTGGTATGACATGTGCTAATAAATAAGCCACCAGTCATCATTGCATGTTAAAATTTGCATAGCTAAAATTTTCCTTCCTTATTTGTGGTGTAATTCTTTATCTGAATATTGCATGTAGAGCATAATTTCACATTTTTCAAGAATGGGGTGCTATGGAATATATTGGTGCCTAAGAAGGAGGGAAAACAAGAGGCGGAAGAAAATTACTTAATGAGGAGCTTCATAATTCGTAGGCCTTCTCATGTATTATATATATTGTTGAATCATAGATTTAGCAAGACATATGGCACGGGTGGAGAGGATAAGTATAGGAATTGGTGGTAAAACCTGAAAATGAGACAGCATTTGGAAGAACGAGGTGCAGATGTGATAATAATATTAAAACGGATCCTAAAGGATTAGTACAGGAAAACGTAGACTGGGTTGATGTGGCTGGGGATAGAGAAAAGTAGCAGTCTCTTGTAAAAACGGTACTGCAATGTCTGTTACTTTAAAAAAAATGAATTTCTAGATTAGCAGCTGGAGCTATTAGTTTGTCAAGAAATAATCTTCTCCATAGAGTTGTTTATTTCTTTAACATCATGTTAGTTATACGTATTCTTTGGTACTAACTTTCAGTGCATTTAAATGCTACTTGTTTAACAGCATTGGCTAAATCTTTTTTACTCGAAACATCAATATTTATTTCCCCCTTCCCCCCAAAACACTTTCTTCACTCACTGTGTTATTCTTGCCTTCTAATTATAAAAATGATATACGCAAAAATGCTTATTCTAATTAACTTCCCATTTTAGGAGCGGGGTGGGGCCCAGTGCCCTGGTACTATTATTGCGATTTAACGTATTCGCTCTTCATGCAGCTAGGGTCCTCTTGAGGGACCAATATATTTCCACTCACGAAAGAAATTGCCTCGAATTATGGAGCCAAAATTTTCAAAACTGTTTCCAGAAAAGTCTATCACAAACCTCCATCATGACACCGATGTGTCCCGTCTGTATACGCACACCATATATGTTTAGATGTTTCAAATCTCTTCGGCATCTATAACAAGGTGAAACAAGCCTCAACCTTTCTGGTTTTGCAACAGAATACTGCATTAATTTCCCTTCGTTACATATCCTGCCCAGCTCACTCTTCCTTATACCATGAAAATATGAAATGGTGAAAAATACATATTATAACGTTTATCCTATACACTTACTCTTAGTTTGCCTTTCTGTCTCTTACATAAAATGTTAAGAACATATTCCTGAATGAAAGCATCCATCTGTTAATGAGAGCCAGTGGCTCTTGTAGACTGCAGATACCATTGCTACATTAATTTGCGGGGACCTATAGCATCTTTATGTTACGTTTAGAGGAAGTAGCTTGATAAAATAAGCAAATCTATCGGAGTATTTTGGGGTACAAGAAAGTGTTCCTGGTCTGCAAGTTCTTCGCTTCTATGAACAAAAACATCTTGAAATTGTCTGCCCTACTTTGGGAATAATATAAGAAGGTAGAGTTTTACACAGTGCATACAACAAACATGGGATATGCAAGTTCTTATTACGAAATTAGTGGTTGTCCATGAAAAAAATAGCGTATATGTATATTTTTTAAAATTTTACGAAAGGTTATAACTGAACATTAATCGAACGTTCTTCAACGCAAAAATGCGTAAATAATGATGTAGGACTTTATTGCAGAATTACCTAACAGCATGTTGTAATTGATGCTTCGGTTTGAAACAAAGTTGTATCTCAATGCAATACGTTGGGAGGTCCTGGAATGGTTACATCTGGCTCAGGATAGTATCGAATGACAAGAATTTGTGGATATTAACGTATCATCGTTTTCTAAGAAATTCGGAGAATTTTTTAACTAGCTGAGGAACGAGTAGCGTCTCATGAAGGATTGTAACTCATGGAGTTCTTTAGTACGTTACACATACCAAATATGGCGATTTTTTGACTAGAGCTTCAGTGCCTGCTGGGTAAAAAGGAGTGCCATTTTTATAATGGTAATATAGCGTGATATACACAAGGGACGGTGCATTACACATTAGGCACTGACATTGTTAAATTTGACTTTAGAGGGAAAATTAAAGTCACACAACCTTTCCACCACACAGGATAGAAACATTCTCTATTCCTAAAATAAAACCAAATAAATGCACTAATTTCTCAATTTTATTTTTGTAATAAAACTCTACATGTTTCGGACAGTTCCTCTGTCCATCATCAGGAGTTTTTCACTGTACACACAGCAATGGTAAATGTCATACAGTTTTGCTGACATATACCATTGCTGCATGTGCCGTGAAAAAATTCCTAGTGATAGACAGAGGAACCGTCCGAAACATGTAGAGTTTTATTACAAAAATAAAATTGAGAAATTAGTGCATCTATTTGGTTATATTATAAGAATTTATCACGACGCACGGTCACCAGAACGTCAAAAAAATCATTTTATAGTTAAACACTCAATATGTGCTGCAGTTGGGTGTCGTGTTTGTTTTGGGAATTACAAGAAATTCCTCATAAAATTTAATAGCGTGAACTCTAAGCAATTAAATTTATAAGACTAAAATTACTGTGTTTTTAGGTCTATATAAAGACTTATTTTCTATATCGCAGAGAACACAGCGTGCTTCCGTTAGAAAGACTAATTGGTTAATTATGTATAAAAAATATGGAGGTTTATTGTAAGAATCACGAAGAACATACAAACAAATCGTGTGAAAAAATACAGCTATTTTATTGAAAACTCCGCGGTGAATGTATTTCCTACTATGTTTTAATGAATTCAGTTTATAAATGGTAGGCTTGGCCCATTTTTGGAATAGAGGTTTATCTGTTTACTCCAAGATATTAATGTACCTTGATTAAACTAACTTCAGGCAGCGATTGCATTAATTAGACAACAAAAGTAATGCAACACGCACGGAATGTAAACTATTTGTAAATTATAACACACTGTAATTCATTTCACTATTCACTATCCCTTAGTGATAAGAAATAATTAAAATATTAACAGTCATAATTAAATTGTACATGGCGTTGGTCATTTATTGTTTGTTGCTTGAGGGTACATCGAACACATAGGTGGTGCAGCCTGTAGAAAACAATATTGCAAGATAAGGTAAAGTTCTTCCCGTAACACGACATGAAGGCACACAGAGGGAACAGAAGTATAATTTCGACTCTGTCCTACCCTCGGCACTAGAAGGGTGAGGATGGTCAACACAATGCTACCACTGCTTTGTCCCCCTGAAAAGCTCCCGTAGGTTTTGAGGGAGACTAGTTTGGTCCTAGGGCCGGCCCGGACGGGTTTAACCGACAAGAAAAGCCCTGGTCCCCAACAGGAATCAAACTCCGCACTCCTAGCCCGTAGCGAGTCCTTATACACACTAAACTATATCAGCTTCATACGGCAGTATAATCTTCCGTAAATACACAGTTATGTGACATGAATGTTCCTGATTTACTTTCTCCCCAACTTTTCCAGGAGGTGCTAAAGAAAACGAGAGGAAACGTCTCGTGTCTTGAAGACATTTGGAAGGCGAGAGCATAAATTTCCCCGCACGGAGCCTCAAAGCAAGGAGCGCCCGATTTTTCTGTGGCTTGACGCTGGCACTGCATGTTTTGCAGGCACAATGGACAGAGCCAGGGAATGCAGACTATTCGCCACAAGTGGACGTGCAGCTCAACACAGCACCGCTCCATGTGGAGGGAACACGCTGATCTCTGGCGCAATGGAATGTCGCATCGGAGATCAAAATTCCTGCATACCGGTCAGCCCTCCGTCTATCTCTCTCTTCAACATTACAACCCCTCGACTTTTATATGTATTTTTATATAAAGAGAATTCTTGTCCTGCTCTCTTCTGTAGTCGTGTATAATTTTTTTGTTTCGTTTTTAACGCCCCAGTCCATGCCTAAAAGAATCTCGTCCACTGGAGAGTGAAAAACTTTGAACCGCCAAGTGAAGAGGGATCTGGTTTGGAACAAGGCAACTACTATTTTTATATATACAGGGTTTTCGAAATATGAAAACCTGGATGTTACTCAAAACATTGTAAAATAATTAGTCAGAATTTAAAAATTTCAGGTTGTGTATTACTTCACAATAGTATTTGAAGATGAAAGAGAAGTAAGGAAATGGGCACACAGCCTAACAGTTCTGTTGAGCTCGCTATGTCACTTACTGTGCGCTTTCTATTCAAGTATGCAAAATTTCATACTTTCTCACAGGGAGCGAAAAGAGGACACGCGGAAGAGCAAGAACCGACAATAAAAATATTTGATCAAATTCAGTCTAACACAGTTCAACGTATGAGATAGAACAGAAGAATTATATTTTTTAAATTATGCAGGGAGGGCAATACTTAGGGGAGTTCTCTGTTGCAATGTGTGTGTGATCTTTCTACATTTTTCGAAAGTGTACTCAGTTTAGCTCGTGTTAGGTCTACACTCAAATGCGGGCAGAACGGCATGCGCGCCGTTGTCTTCCTTTATATGACTGTTGTTTTTGTTCGACTTTAATCAAAATAAAAATGTATGGACAAAAATTAATAAAACTAATCAACATGAAGTTTCATGAAAATCTGTCAAGGGATTTTCGATTTGTTGTATAACGGACAGTTACAAAGACATGGAGTAGAAAATTGGATCATCTTTACAACTTCCATTACGGATGCTGAAGGGCACCGAAAATTCTATATTATTCTTTCCTTGACGCATTTCTTTTCTGTGACTAACTTAGGTCTACGAGAGCACTCTGTCCTTTATACTAGAACTAAGTTAAATGAATAGATCATTACATGAAAACAAAATTCTGAGCAAAGATTTTAAAAGAGCAATTATATTTGGAATTGATTCAACCCTCATAAACCTCGAAACAGTAAAGTGAAATCACACAAAAATTAATAGGTTGATAAGTAAATAATAAACAGATGACAATAAAATAATGTTGAACGTTATCTGAAATAAATTTATTGTACAAAATTATTTGAGAATTTTCTATACTTTAGACGTCACGTGATTGACTACCGTAACGCAAACTATCCTTGTTTATTTCATTTTGTTGTATTGCTATTAATTTTAGGGTAGTGGTAACGGTCGTGCTCGAATCCAAAACCCTGTAAACAATACTATATGCCAAAAAAAATTTGTTGATAAAGAAATAAATTTCGTTTACTGCGCAGTCATTCATAAGGGTAATGATAAACAACAACAATAACAAGAGAATTGCTGCGATGTTTTTTTGTCTTCCGCCTTGGTGTAGTTCAGGTCTTCGCTCTTGCGGGTTGCTGCGCGGCGTAGATTGGTAGTTGGTTACCGACGTTTCGGGACAATATCTTTCCCATCTTCAAAGGAAAGGCAGTTCCAGAAGGATGGATTGCTCGATCCTAGAAAAAGAGACAGACAAATTGTCCCGAAATATCTGCAAGTATTTTCGTCGTTACAGCGTGCATGTTGTTGATTTACTTAATTATTATACCAACTACTGCACATATATAAAATTTATACATTAAAATATTAAAAACTCTCCGACATGTTTCGGTCCTAATACCATCATCAGGGAGCTATATATTCCTTGCTAAAGTCACACTAGAAATAGTCACAGATTAATTTCGCTGTACCAGTTGGGTATTGTGGCAGCATGCCGTGTTGTGTAATGTTATGTTGCGAAATTAATCTGTGACTATTTCTAGTGTGACTTTAGCAAGGAATATATAGCTCCCTGATTATGGTATTAGGACCGAAACATGTCGGAGAGTTTTTAATATTTTAATGTATAAATTTTATATATGTGCAGTAGTTGGTATAATAATTAAGTAAATCTTCAAACAGTTGCCAAACCCCGCCCGCAGCTTCCACGAAGAGCGAAGAGTTTAACAGAAACTTGTTTAGATTTTATTATCTTCTTTTGTAGGGGGACAGAATAATAGAAAACAGCAGATATCTCAGTTTTATTTAAAGACACAGGCTGTCGGCAAGTTAAGTCAACTTCTTATGGTTCAGCTTATAAAAATCATAAAGTAAAAATAAGAATAAGACAAAAATATAATTTTATTTATTGTAATATGTGAGGAATTATCATGCTTTAGAGAGACAGAGAGGAGAACGACTTAGAAATTCTGGAAGACAGGAAATTATTTTGGAGTCTTAAGACATATATATAAGAGAATAATATTGAAGTTTATCTTTAAGAAATAATAAGTAAGACTGGGAATTTGTCTCATCTTACTCAAAAAATGATCCAATGGTCACTACCTGGAAAGGAAGTAAATTCTGGTGTCCCGTCAGAGAGAAAAAAACACATTTGTCTGGCGGGGGATTTACTAACTTCTAAAGGCGGTTTGTTCACTATATTTTGTAGTATTTTCGATGGGACTCGTTTGGGGGAAGGGACAGTCCTTCCTATCTAACACATACCCAGGGTAATATCTAAGGCCCTAGCGAGCATAATACCAGCATTCCAAGAACACATAATGCTCAGAATGATGTGAAACTGCATATAATTTAACATAAACTTACTGAATGGAAAGTAGCGCGAATTAGAAAAAAATTGAGCGATATCTAATACAAAGCTGATCCGCAGTATGAGAGGAGTTCATAAAATATTGCTAGAAATTGCTTGCTGTGAAGGAAAGAAAGAAATGTTTCGATTCTTTGTCTAATCTGTTGAGCTAAACGCAGAAGGAAAATTCTAAAACACAAAGTCAACAAGAAGTTAAATATTACATATATTGTTCATCTTTAAAGATTCCTTAAAGATCATTTATACAGGTACTGGAAAGGCGAAATTATCATTATTAACGCCACGCAGACATATGAGGCAGTGGAAGCATGGCTTCACACATTCTTCACCTCTACGCTAGATTGAAGTGGTCAGCTTCATGCAACTGTCGCTTAACCCCTGGAAAAATCTCCGGGCACTCACTTAACTTTATCTAAATTATATTTAAAATTTCTCTTCCTACCTCACAGAGAACCTACATTTAATTATCAAGATATTCGGCTATTGCTATTTAGGTAAATAGTGTATGTTATGAGAATAATACACACTAGATAGATAATCTCGATAGGGAAACTACAGAAGCTATTAAAAGCTTTGGAGCTTACAGCCAGTCACTGCTAATTAAACATATATAGTTACTTTCAGTGCCATATAAATTGTAAGCTCTCTAATTATTTGAAAATTATATTAAATTCCAAGATATTTTAGATATAATGAAATAGATGATGGTAAGAGAGGTGATAGAGAGTAACAGATAAAAACTTACGTAACATACATATTTGTGATTGCTGATACCTGCAGAACCAAATATCTAGAAAGTTTCATTTGGACTAATCACATACGAATTGATTTAATATAAGTTTTATTTGAAATAGAAACGTAGGAAGACCGAAGAAACAATGGCAGGATCAAGTTCGAACCGGAATACATAACAGCTGGATTGCCTAATCTGTGCTGAGAATGATAATGAAGATAGTGATGTCAACAACAGTGAACAGTTTCATAACACACTTAACGAAATTTAAAAAATGTTTTTTGCCTTATTCGGGACCCAATTAATAGTATATATATATATATATATATATATATATATATATATGTATGTATATCTGTAAACGAACAACTGTCGGAAGGATGGCACGTGTGACTGGTATTGTAAAACTCGTTAAGAATATGATGTAGCTGGAAGCACACCAAATTAGTTCTTTTTTAATCTCGGATACCAATTACAGTATTACAGAGGAAGATTGAAATTTGGAGATGAGGAAACACTGAGGACAATGGTTAACAGCCTCATAGATTCGTAATTTAATTTTTATTTAAAGTACATAGCTGCAGGTTATAGAGTAAAATTTTAAAATGACATAAGTTCAACGAGAATAAAGGAAAATATAATGTTCCTCCACAGACGGACATAACATAACATAAACAAAGCAGCATGCTACCAGATAGCCTCGTATACAGTCGATCTTAGTAATTTTAGTCCTACATCATTTTACGCTCCCTGAGGATGATCCCATAGAGGGATTGAAACATGTAGGAGATATTTTAAATCCATTTTAATCTAATAATGTGGTTTTAATGGTTTGACAAGCATGAGCAATTAGTTGGTTTTAATAAATATTGTTATCACATTGCACGGTAATAAAATGAAAAAAAAAATTGAAAGATAAACATTTTCTCATATGGGTCAGAAACTGAATAGCTTCAAAATACAAAACTTTGTTTTAAATTAAAGTTATTGAGCATTTTAATTATTAATTTTTGAATTCGGACTTTTTCCGAAATACCATTGTATAAAAATACTCAGAGAATTGTCTTAGGTGGAGTGGTGGCATTGTTAAACCGCAGTTACAAATATGACTATTTACCACAACGCTTTCAGTACTTCATGCCAGGAGCCAATGCTTGCGATTGGGCATAAGAAGTGAAGGTGAGGGGAAGCGCTGTTGTGGTATGGGTAACTAAACCTGCGGGCAGCGTGTACTTGAAAGTGCAGTATTACAAAGAAAAGATTTGCTGCACACAGAGCCAAGCAAGGAAACGACCTGTGTCACATCGCTGTGCGTCTTTCCACCAAGTGGCCTCATCCATTTACCCAAACCTACACCCCACAACACGAATACAATTCCTGAATGTATATTCTTCCTACTAATATTGCCTTAGACCTTTAAGGTCACAGCCATGAAAAGCAGGCAGTTCCGTCCATATCTGAGTGACGTAAGGTGACATGATCTAAGGAATTTTCATTCCTGTCGTGCAGTTTGGTTAGTTGGGAATCCTTGAAAGAGATTTTAGAACAGAGAGGCATTGTAGAACTACAGTGTGAAAACATGGAGTGGTTTAATTTAGTGACGATGAACTCACTTAACCTATTAAGTACAAACTACTGAAGCAAATGTGTCCTCAGTACTCGGGCATTACAGCAAAATAAACATATTATTACCTGAATTTTGTGTTTTGCTGACCGTGCATCCTGGCACGACTCTGGGTAAATGACCAACTTGATGCACAATTACGTTATATAATATGTTCATTATTATAATCCTCTACACGTTTCGAGTAACTCTGTGCTCATCATCAGGAGGTCAAATTGTATTAATACAGCATCTGGTGTCCGGTGTGCAGATGTGACCTGACTGCAGTAATTAAATATCTGGAGGACAGTAATTTTTGTAAGGTGAATGTATCTAATCTAGCCAATGAATTGCGAGCGTTTTACATGAACCAACGTGTTCACAAGATTTCTCCAATTCACAGGCCCTGTGTAATACTTTGCCACATATTAACTCTTTACAACAATAATTAAGCCCCTCGTTTACTTCTTCAAGCTATAGAATCAAACATGTCAGCTGCCAATGTTATTAATGTATTTGTAACTTTCTGGTCTATTAGCAGAAGAACAATTTGCGCCTACTGAATATCGGGCAGCAGTGGAATGAAGCTGCAAATGAAGAACTATCAGGCATTCATTTAATTGTCATGCTTAACTGATGAATGGGATAAGGACCATTGCTTAATGCAGCAATTTAGGAACGTTTACACTACATCTCTTTAATTATTTGTGCATTGAAATATTTATATATATATATAGAGAGAGAGAGACAGAGAGAGAGAGAGGGAGAGACAGAGAGGGAGAGAGAGAGAGAGAGAGGGAGAGAGAGAGAGATCGTCACGCCGGTTACCTCTTGAGCTACGTTTGGACAAACTAAACTTATGAAAGTAGAGATGTTACAGGGAGAAGTTATTCAGAGATTATTTACTGAAAATAAGACAAACTGCATGCCCCCCCTATTTTGATGTGCAACGGTATTTATATAAATCAGTTATAAATATGTCACTTCCAGGCTTTCAGGTAAATATCTTGAGTTGATTTTCTTACACTCCTGTTGATACAATTCCTTTTGTCATTGCGGTAAATGTTCAATATCTTTATTTTTTATTCCCAATGGAACTCATAGCTACATCTTTTGTTGTTGTTTCTGTGTCCTTCACTTGTCATTGGTATTACAGAAATGTCTGCAGACTCAGAAACTCGTCAGGAGAGCCGGACTACTGTTAGCCATTTTCGGCTTGAACTTCTGTATTGTCCCCTTAAAATTTCAGGTAGCATATCTTCGGACAAATTATTATTAACACATTTCTCTACTTCTGATCAACAGTCCTAATAAGACATCCTGTATATATCAGTTAGCATCCTCTATTTCTGTCTTTCTTGCTTCCCAGCGCGAGGCTGATATAAAGAGTGGCAAGCGGGTATCACATTCCGGTCCCACAGTTAGTTAAAAGTGAAAAGCAGAGAGGGACAACAAGATAACACCTTGACTTTGTGAAGAAGTTCTGACACGCCATCTTTTTTTAGTTAAGATGCTCTTTACACTTAAGTTTTTTTTTTCCAAGAAACGTTCGAATACGCAACCTCTGTCATTACACCCTACGCCCTTTTAGGCAAAGAAAACAAAAAGTTTAGTTGTTTAAATGAATCTTGATTAATCGGCAGAATGAATGTCCTAGGGAACGATGCTGACTGCACAAGGCAGTGATCTCTGTTGCAAATAGAGAAAAAGAGCTTGGCAATCTACCTAAATTCTTAATTTCTTAAAACTGAGAATAATGCTACAGTTTATAAAACAATACTAGATATTAAAGAATTAGGATGGTAAGATAATACAGCGAATTATTTTGGCTCGGATTAACCGTCACTCGTGGGCTGTTTTTAGAGGCAGTAATAAAACTTTGTGTTCTAAAATGTGTGATAAGTTTGACCAGCGTACGTACTTGCAGAATGTTAACTGTGATCCGTGGAATCATTTACATTTTGTCATGGCTTCCGGCATAAGTGACCACTTTTAATTCAAAATGTTTTGCCAATGGTAATGATTAATCGAATTCGTCATATTATAGCTATTAAAATATGTAGAATTCCGTTATACTGGAATCTGACACTCTGATAGTGTATATTTTTTTTCGCGATTATTGGAGAAAAATTTGAGATCCGTTGTTCTAGTGCCGAATTTCAAATAGCAAAGAGACTTCTTACACACATCCCCAAATACCTAGAAACTCGCAAGAATACTTTCACTCTTAAGACATTTTCTAATCTTCAAGGTAGCATAAAGCGCGAATTTTAAATAAATCTCTATAAAGCAGCTGGTCATTACTCTAACTTCAAAGGAATCTTATATCGAAATTCATAAGTACAATTTTTTTCTAATAATTTTCGATAACATTTAAACTAATAAACTTTGTCTCTCAACTTACGTTTATCGGACCGTGCATCATTGCGATAGTTGAAGAGTAAAAGACCAACTTGATGTCACTTGCTATTTTATTTCACTTTTTATGTGCTCAACATGTTTCGGACATTAATATATCCACGATCAGGAGCTTGCGACTATTCTGTTGAATTACTACATCCGTCGTATTCAACAGAATAGTCGCAAGCTTCTGATGATGGATATATTAATGTCCGAAACATGTTGAGCACATAAGAAGTGAAATAAAATAGCAAGTGACATCAAGTTGGTCTTCATTTTTCAACTACTTGTCTCATACCTTAAAAATTAATTTTTTCATGCCATCTACCAGTGTCTTTAAAGCGTTATGTAACATCCTAACCTTAATCATTTGAAAAATGCAAACCTTTTCCTTTGCCTTAAGATTTTTAACCGTTGAAGCCAGACGGGGATGAACACTAGATTTAAAAAAATTCTTCAGGCATATATTTCGGACCTGAAAAAGTCTACCTTTGTGGAAAATAAGTACTTATTTATTGTAATAAATGAAGTAATTTTTTTTAAATACCTTAACTTTGGTATGCTGACAGAAAATCTTGGTTCATTTGTCGGGAAAGGGAATGAGTGTTGTATCAGGCCATGGTCATACCGTGCTGCTTATTATGCCAGATTGTACTGAGCCAGATCACCTGAACTCTTCTTAAATTGAAAAATGGGAACGATGTTTTAGAGTGAGCAAAAGGCAGAATTTTTAGGGTGAGGCAACGACTATCAGCTGCTCAAGTAACACTAATCCGGTTTTTATTTCGCAATAAAATATTCCACTTTCAAATGCATGTACGTATGAAAGCATCACAAAGCATGCCTATATAGTATTAGGCCCACGTGTGACATCTTTTGTTGCGCAATGTTCAGTTCTTGAACAGTAAGTGCGAGTCAGAATACTTCATGACTTTTGTACTTCACAATCTCACTTACATACCATTTTTGTAAGTTACACTAGGTGTGCGCTACACGCTGGTTCTCTTTGAGATAAGGGAGGAGGTCGAAGAAAAAGTAGAGCTACAATTATTTTAATACAAAATGCAGAATTGGTTTTCTGAGGAACGAGTATTGGGCCGATCATACGAAATAACATAACATACTGGTATAGTAGCACTCCGATATGACAGATTAACTCTTGATTTGCTCTGGTAGTTACGAAATGACTGATGAAAGACAGTAGAGTAGCGCAAGAATATTATTGGCTTTAGTGATTAATCGTTAATAGTTTACGTTAATCAAACTAAATCTATAATAATAAAACCATCGATAATAATTATGTTAATCTATAATTATCGTATCGATCAGGAGTAACAGACGATAAGCGATAATGATCTTATTATCCGATAATTATCGTAAGGCATGCAGATTCGTAGAAGTGTAACAGAAGATATTATTGCATCCATTGGTCTGGTAATGAAGAAGGGACTGCAGTCGAATACTGTTTTTTGGTTCCTGTGGTTAAGGTTTTTTTTAATGTATTACCGCGTGACTATTATCACGGTATGTCACGTAACGGCCATATTGCTAGGTAAACAATAACAAGCCAGGATTCCTTCTAATCCAGCGAAGTGTTTGTAGTTTTCGTCAGCCTTAGCAAGATGACTACGTCTTCAAAATCCTTTTCTACTTTTCCGGCATTATCGTTAATCTTACATGTTACAGGTCAACCCAGTCAAAGTACATTACAACCAGGTACCTGTCACGAACATCAGAATATAATGCACGTTGGATAGCACATACTGCCCAACATGTAATGTCAGTTAACCTATCAAATTTCGTGTTTTATATACCAGGGTGCTAATAAATCCTTAGCCCGACCAGGAAGGAAACAAGCTCGGAAGCATGTCAGGGACGTGCGCGATTTCAACAACATCGAGACGTGTGCTGTCATCAAGTCTCCCCCCCCCCCCTTTGCAAGGCAAGGCGCCGAAGAAAATTCACGTCATTCTGACAGAAACATAAGTTTGTTTCCTTCCTGGTCGGACTAAGGACTTATCAGCACCCGGTATATTAAATTCCACTGTCACAGGAAAGGTGCTGTTTTCTATTTACAGGGTCAGTCGTTTAATGTTGTTTAGGAAAATATAAACTCTTTGCTCTGAGAATCATTCATGACACGAAACAGGTAAATAAATTCAAGTTTAGGAGTGTTACAACATGTAATGCATTTAGCAAATTATTTTCCTTGAATTATGGGAACCGAACAGTCAATTTTGTGTCAAAATGCAGAGAACGTTTTTCATAATTTTAATTACTGATATGGCTATACAATAGGATTAGACCTAATGCATTGCGACGGTAGGAAACACCCTATCGTTAGGACAAATAAATGTGTCGTCTTTCGTAAAGTTTTTATTGTCAATGTAGAGTATTCTCTAAAATACCGCAGAAAACACCCTGTGGAAGGGTTGGGAGGGGCGATAGAAATTAACTAGGGAATCTACATTGTATATAAGCGAAGAATGATTAGGGCAGTTAGATACTAGCATCTCGGTGGGGGTGAATCTTAATGGCCAAGTAGAGTTGTAAAAATATTTATCTCTTTACGCCCACCAGCATTACCCTACCTTCTTTAGGAGAAAATTCTAGGCACGGAGGAAGCTTAATTACCTTTCAAAGTACTACAATCTGAAAATCAAAACAGTTACAACAGTGTAGGTCATATTTTAATTCTATCGTGAAAAACAGTATCTGTGGAATTCTGAGATAATATTACAAATGTCCTTATTCACAGCATGGAGGTGTATATGGGAATGGAGTTATTGCTCTGCTCATTCTCAACTTTGACACTAGATGGAAAAGGGTGGTCAGCCTCACTTCACAGCTGATATATCCACGAGAAAAGAGCCCCCCCCCCATTATCCATTTAATAAAAGCCTGGCCGAGCCCCACAGTCGGTCTGGACGTGTCGGGGAAAGATAATATTCCCTTGTCTCTGAATAACTTTCCGCAAGAATGGAAAACATAATATAGTCCGCAATACCAACTGTACTATGCTGACTAGAAGATCCCCAATTAAGATTTCTATCAGCTTAAAGAATTTAAACGTTCCTTTGATTCCATCAATATTTTTCGTAGAAATGGTATTCATTAAAATGGAATTTTTAGAAGGCATTATATTCCCCAAGAGCAGTGTAGTTTTGTCAGTCAGTTACACGAACTCGTGTATTGTGATTATTGTAGTATTGTGATTATTGTAGTATTGTGTAGTATTGTTGTAAGAATTCCTTTTAATTGGACCGCGGCGTATCAGACCATATACTAATCACATTTTCTGCGTCTGTCAAACAATTGAGAACAAACGGTAATAAAAATGGGACATAAATCAGTTATTTAAAGTGGTCAAGCAGGCCAATGGTGCCATTATGAGTTCCGTATAACCGTGAAAACTCTCAGTTTGTTAAGCTGACACCTTTACTGAAGTTCGGATAGACAAAAATTTGTCTTAAACTCTTTGTATTCCAAATTATCTGAATCATGGAGACGGTTTGTCGCCGTTGTTTTAAAAATTTTATTAAAATATGTCATTAGGCAGTTTCAGACAAGCCTGAAGAAAGTGGAATTGAATCGGACGCAATGTCTTGTGATCTACGTAGAACTATAAAGCCTAAGACGAAGCGCAGACTGCTTTATTTAAAGACCCAGTGCGTACCGCGCTGTAAACACTTTTCATTTCGGTTATAAAAACCAATCAGTTTATGCTGTAAGTGGCACAAGTCGCTGTTTGTTCTCAGATAAATACAAAACACATAAATACAGCGTGGGCAGAGCGTACAGTTGTTGAATGTTAAACTGCT